>ERZ1643251.1514-NODE-1514-length-26286-cov-9.007586_pt1 | contig 26286 bp, 23 predicted proteins | sample MGYA00579261_ERZ1643251 | MGnify/ENA primary metagenome ERZ1643251 (study PRJEB29033, sample SAMEA4952267) | chicken gut metagenome | biome: Broiler Chicken; feature: Gastrointestinal Tract; material: Caecum | place: Ireland | collected 2018 | study: Broiler... | reverse complement strand
CAGACCCCTCTATAAACCAATTCCAATAAAGTGAATTTACTTTTAAATTACCAAACTCTACGCAAGGTCCGAATCTCATCACATAGTTTCGCTCTTGACTTTCTAAAGCACTTCCAGCCTGCAATAAATGTTCCGTCTCATGAGCAATCACTTGTTTTAATACATCATCAAATGGTTCAGAAGAAGCCAAATTATAAACAGATGTTTTGTTTATTCCTAATGTATTTTGAGCTGGATTATAATATGCATAACTAAATTCTTTATATTCTGCTACGATAAGATGAGATAATTTGTAATTTAAATCTCCTAAATCATAATTTCCTTCATTCATGATAGTCGCATTTATCGTATCTGTAATAATTTTACATATCTGTCTTAACGTCGTATCGTCTAATCGTGTTTGATTTTCTTTTAATTGTTCCTGATTTGCAAGAACGCATTCGTAAAGTGCACTTTCATCTACAACGCCATTCTTTATAACATTTGTTCCATGTTCAGAAACATACTCTGGAAGGCTATGATAAGCTTGTAACGCTTGATCGATTCCAAAGTATTCACTATAAGGATAATCAACCTTATAGTTACGAATCTTCTGATTAAGATACTGATTATTACTCAATGATATATTTTGTTGTAACAATATTTTTTGTTCTTCCGTTAATGTTTTTACTGAAGAATCCAAAACTAGCTCAGGAGCAACATTCTGCTTCTCTGGTATAGCCGGTTCTTCTGTTTCAATAGTTTTAGGTGCTGATACATTTTCTTCTCTCGGCATATGATATAAAGTAATAGAGCCTAGTCCTAGAATTGCAATTGCACCATAAATTTTAATTCTATGATGACGTAATAATTGTTTCAGATTCATTTGTTCACCTCTCACAATAAGATAATACGCGACCCATTTCGAATATCTGTTTGATATAAGAATTGATTCATACTATAACGTTCTCCGGAAACTCCACTATAAAGTGCAGCTTGAGCCTTTGCTTGATATAAACCATTGGATAACTCGAAAACAACTTTCCGCAATAGTTCCATAATACTTCCGATCTTTTTTTGTGCAGGAAGATATAGATTATAAACTTCGTCAATTTCTGGAATTACTAATTCAACTAACACCTTATTTTTCATTATCCACCTCTTTCGACACCATGCACTTTATAAGTGTATATTTCCCTTTTAAAATTGAAAAACCAATATTTGGAAAATCTTTTTTTCTATCTTCCATAGTAAGCTCTGTTATATTAAATGCCACTTGATTTCCAATACCCAATCCAAGCCAAATCCCACAACTTGAATCTATCAAATGATACCATGGTTCAAATTGTAATGTACGATATGAAACATAAGTATCGACAATCACAAAATGAACATTTTTATATTCTTTCATAATCTCCATAAAATGATTCCAAAGTTCATTTCCTGCTTCACTCAATTTACTCTTCAAGGCGCCGACACCAAGAATGAGGTATACTTTATGCTGATCTGTATCTTTCTCTTGAATGCAGCGGTTATTTATTTGTACTAATGCTTCATCAAATTTTTCTTTGATACAAGTAATACCCGGTAATTCTTTTTCAAATGCTTCTACACAATCAATCACTTCTACTGTTGTACTTTTTATTTGTTGCATCATAAGCGCTAAGGCATAAACAAATTCCATTTTATCTTCATCCATAGATGCAGCGATAATAGGAGTAATGAAATGATTTGTAAAATCATAACAATAAGATTTTTTGTCATATACATCATATCCCAACGGAACATGAGCAAGAGTATCTAGTGAAGAAAGTAACATTTTATAATTTACTACTTCTGGAACCATTGGTACTTTAGGCACCTTCACTTGATAAGCACTAGATAATTTTTCAGCAGCTTTTCTTATCACCGGAATCATCTCACCATGTTTTGCAAAAAGAGCTGTTTGAAATTCATAAGCATGTCCGTGTAATTTAATCAACCCTCGTCCAAAAATAGAAGCAGGAACTAAGTTGCGTGGAGCATTCAATAAAGTACGATACTCTCCCGTGTTTGGAATTTGCAAACAAATAACGTTTGAAAAATTTTGTAACATTCTACTACGAATTGCATTTGTAGCTACTGCTGCAACAATAAATACAACTCCATATTTGCTACCATCACGATATAAATTTTGCATTTGTTCTGTAACTTTTCCATAAGTTTCCATAAACGTGTCATACCCATTGATAACTGTTAAAACCAAAGGTAACTTCTTTCCACTTAATTCGCAATATTGTTGATAAGATCCACCATATTCTGCAAATAACCCTTTACGTTCTTCAACTAAATTTTCAAGCATCTCTACTGCATTTACAATCTTATCGATCTCATCAATCGTCATAACATCCCCAACATGAGGCATCGCTTGAAACGCACGAAGTGTTTCAGAACCAAAATCCATAATATAAATTTGGACTTCTTGTGGTGTATGTTCTATCATTGTTGACCATAAGATCGTTGAAATTAAGTTTTCTTTTCCACTTCCAGTTTGACCAAAAATGGCAGTATTTCCATTATCACTTAAATTTAAATTCACAATTCCTTGCATCTGCTCTTCCGGATTATCGTATTCCCCTATCACAGGTGTAATTTGATATGCGGTTGGCTGATACTGATATTTCTTTTTTAAATTTGACACATAAATTGTATCCGGAATTGCATCTAACCATAATTTGTTTGTAACTATATGGTTTTTCTGTCCCAACTCATACAAATATCTCACAATATTTGTCAATTGGTCTCCATTGTTATTTGTATTTTCTACTTTTACTTTTGGTTTAAATGAACGAATCACATCTCCTATATTTCCAATCACATCGATCGCATCATCCATTTTTTTCACGGCATGTTCCGATGGAATATATTTTGCACCAGACCAAGCAGACTGTCCAATCATAAACAAATCATCATATCCAACTTGTAAATAAAATCTTCCAGTTTCTTTAATACTTGCCGCCTCTGGTCTTTTTAGCATTTCCATACTATCAGCACGGCTTTGAACCTTTAAGCATACCTTAAATTTTGAATTACTCCATATTTGATCATTAACCACACCACTTGGTTTTTGTGTAGCCAGGATCAAATGAACGCCTAAAGATCTTCCGATACGTGAAATACTAATCAATTGAGACATAAATTCTGGCTGTTGACTTTTTAATTCTGCAAACTCATCACTAATAATGAATAAATGTGCCATAGGAACTTTTACAACACCTTCTCGATACAACCGTTGATACTTATAAATATCAATTGTGCTCTCTCCTAAATTATCTCTTACTTCATTAAATATTCTTTGACGACGTTTTAATTCACTTTGAATCGATACTAAAGTTCGATTCATTTCACTTATATCTAAATTTGTAATCGTTCCAGCCAAATGTGGAAGAACTAAACCTGTTTCTTTATTCTCAAATGCTCCAGTAAGCCCTCCACCTTTATAATCGATTAATACAAACTGAACTTCATAAGGATGATAATTGATTGCCATAGATAAAATATATGTAATAATGAATTCTGATTTACCACTACCTGTACTTCCCGCAACCAATCCATGTGGTCCATGACTCTTTTCATGCAAATTTAACTTAAACAATTCTCCACTTTCATGAACCCCAATCGGTGCTGCCAACGATAAAACAGGATCATTTGTCTCCCAATTTGTAGACACGTTAAGTTGTTCTACCTTAGATATTCCAAGCATTTCCATAAAAGAGATGCTTTTCGGTAAAGTATTTACTCCTTCTTTCAAAGCAATTGGTATACTAGCTAACTTTCTTGTATATTTATATATATCATATTGAAGCAAAGGCTCATTATGATATATAATTTGTCCACTTGTTGTAATATCACGCTCAATCAATGCACCATCTTTTGCACCTGCTTCAATAAAAGTTTGACAAGTAGAAGGTAAGTTCTTCATAGTATCACTGATAACAAATAATGAAAATCCAAAATTAACATCCGATTCTAAAATGTTAGTAATAATTGGTATATTCTTTCCAGTTTGATAATCATCATTGATAATTAAATAATACGTAGAGAAATTACGATACCCTTTTCGTTGATCAATTTCTTTTCCGTCTTCTGTTGTTTGCGATTTTTTTATGATCTCTTGTTGATTTTTTAATATAGAAATTAATTCATTAGATATATCTTTGGCCTCTTCTATATCGGTTGCAAAAAAACGCATTGATTTGCTTTCATTAAAACAATGAGGCATATACTTCATAAAATCCCAATGATATGCTCGCTCTTTATTTGTAAAAATTACAATTTTTAAATCCTCCGGGCTATGCAACGTAACTAATTGCATGATGTAATTTTGAATATATTGATATCTAGACGTTTGCTCACAAACAAACGATACAACTCTTTTTTCCGCTAAATTGATAGCAATTGGAACGTTTGTCATTTTTTTGTATTGAGCAATCATAGTATATACTTTTTGTAGTAATTCATCTTCGTCTATCGTAAATTTTTCCTCAGGAGCTTCGATTGTAAAGACCGGTTCAACATCCCCAAGTCCTAATCGAACATTTAAAAAGTCATCGTCAGAAACAACTCTACTCCAAAAATTTTTCTTTCGATATGCAATAGTATCTAGACATTCTTTTAACGAAGGAATGTTATCATTCATTATTTGCATGTGTTGTTTCATAATTTGACAAATTTCTTTTTCTTTCCCTTGTAAATACTCCGTATATTTTGTCTTTCGCAACATTTCTTTTTTATGATTTCTTTTCTTCTGATAGTGATTTGCAATTCTCGGCAAAAGCAAACTACCAACCAACATTGCTATACACATAACAATTTGAGGAAACGCCTGCCAAAATGTCCGCGTTCCAGTATATAATCCATAACCAACATTATATGCCATCAAAAATGCTGCTGCAGACATCGTTATAGATGATCCCATTGTTAACCACCATGGAAGTTCTTCTTTTTCGACAGGAGATGTGGGTGGATCAATTTTAATCTTAGAAGTTTCTAATACCTCACGTATCCTTGGAATATGATAAAAATAATCACTCTCTTGATATAAAGAAACAGCAGCCTCTTCTTCCTCAGTAGCTGGCTGATACGTTTCGGTCGTTAATGGAAAACTATATGCAGAAAGCTTAGAAACTCCTACAGAATTATTTGGATTATTAATTTCGATAAAAGCTCCCATCCAAATCAATTTTAACCCGCCAATGAAAATCATATCTCCTATGTTCAATTCTGTCGTTCTTTGAATCATATATCGATTTTTGAACATTTTTATCTTTGTCTGAGCACTAGGCACAAAATACCACTGTTTTTCCTTTAATATAATCGTTGCACTTTCCGCTTCCAGCAATGGAGTCTGATAGCATATTTCACAATTTTTACTATTGCCAATCTTAATTTGTTGTAACTGATTTAAAGCTAATGGATAAAATGTTTCTTGCATTGTAGGAATCGAATATAAAATAACTTGTTCTTTTGTTCCTTCAATCTGCAAAACGTAATAATGATACGGTTCTAAAGAAACAGATGGAATGAATGTCTGATTTGATATAATCTTACAAGTACCGTTACTCGTTAAAACTCTCTTTTTATTTTGTACATCAATGGTAATAAAACAATCTGTATGTTTTTTTCCTAATTTACAGTTAAAAGAAACAAATTCTTCCATCTTGTTTGAAATTGAATATTTTAATAATCTTTCTTCATCCGCAATATAAATATCCATACAAAATACCCCTCTATCTTTTCTTATTATAACATTTTCCTACCCTGCATGTAAATGTATTACTCTCAGTATATTGATATATCATAAAGATTTTTACAAGTGATATTTCTTTTTCCCACTCAACGTTGCAAATCATGTACATTTTTCTTTTGAAATGTGTGATATGTTTATATTTTGTACGATAGAAAAAAAGTGTATTACACTTCTTACAAAAATTGACAAAATGTCACAATCCATCCCATCATCATAAATATAACACCAAACCAAATTCTTTTCTTAGGAGTTTCCAAATCAGATTCTAAAACGCAGTTTTCTGGATGATTCTTTTCATACCACACATACATTTCCGTACCATTAGGAAGACCAGATCCAGTTTCTAATATGGTATTTTTACCTCGATAAGATTGTCCATCTACCTGATATAAAACAACCGGTGAAGTTATAGGATTATAAATATGCGAGTCAGCTGTATGTACATATCCAACAGCTTTTCCTACAGTTTTCCCGTAATTTTCATTCTTCCCTCTTGCAATATTCAAATAAAATTTTCTTTGGCGAATTCCTCCGATCATAAAACTAATCCCACATAATACTAACGTTAAACCTAATAATATAAACATGCTAATACTCCTTCATAAACTTTTTCTTCTTCGAGTCATCCCAGTTATGCACTGCGATAAATACGAATATAATACCTATCATCAAACAAGCGAATACTACTACGATATTTTCAAATAAACTTGATTTGATTCCTGCATTTTCCGGATACCCTTTTCGATAGCGTAAATCAACTGTATCACCTACACTATATTTTTCATCTTCCGCTTTTTTTCCTGTATCAATTCTTTTAGTGTAACTCTTCTCACCTATTTCATATTTACAGACAATTCCTTGCATCTCTTCATATTCTCCATCAGAAATTTCTGATTCGTATGTATATATAGACTGAATTTTGCATAAAGCATCTTGATATTCTCCTTTTAAGGTAAGTGATATATCTGTATATAAAGCAATAGCTACAACCACTAAAAGTACAATACCATTAAATCCAAATATTAATGAAAGTAAGTGAGACATGATCCAATCAACGATTCCTTTTCTCTTTTCTTTTTCTGTTTCTTGCATATCATCCTGATCATCTTTTTCTTCTACTTCTATCCAATTTCCTGAAATGTTAGATCCGTCATTGGCTATAATCTCTTGATAAGGAATATCAGTTTTCACTTTGTTTTTTTCTAATAAAGACTGATAAATTACAATTGCAATCGCTATTACAGGAATATAAATAAAAGAAACAAGTGCAATTAAACCAGTACTATCTTCCTGTAACAACAATAAAGCTACGACTATCAAATAAAGAGCAAAACTACCAACGAATAAAGTTCCTCCCTTTTCTAAATGATATCCAGATCCAGCAACGCTTAAAAAGGGTTTCTTCTTATCCGGAACATAAATTCCATGTAATTCTCTACCTACCTTCAAAGCATCCTGTCTAAAATACGACATCTCCTTTTGCTCACCTTGATAAATAAACTGATACGTAATATAATATCCAGCAATTACCTTTCGATCTTCAGACTCTCGTAAATTTTCTTTCACATCTTTTACTATAACCTTAACTGGAACTCCATATTTTTTTAATTTTCGATTTTTAATAAGTGCATATATGATAATACACATTAATCCAAACCCAGCTAAAAATAAAACAACTGATGGCAACATATCAAAAAATGTCATCATGATACCAACTCCTCTTATTTCATTTTACCATGAAACTGAAAACAGACTAACAATTTTTAAACACATTGACAGTGGTTGACATTTTTGTTTGCTTATCGAGGATAATAAAAAGGGTACGATAATGCTATAGGAAAATAAAAAAAAAGCCCATCTAGGCTTATGATAAACTTCCCACTTTATGAAATTCTAATTTTAACTTATCTGCAATTGTCACGATAAACTCCGAGTTTGTCGGCTTTGCCTTATCGATATCGACACTATTGCCAAAAATTTCTTCCATCAATGACCAATTAGCTCGATTCCAACTCACTTCGATCGCATGGCGGATTGCCCTTTCTACACGTGATACAGTCGTATCAAATTTTTCTGCAAGCTCTGGATATAATTCTTTCGTAATTCCTCCGATCGTCTCAGGACGTTCATAGATAATTCCGATAGCTTCCCTAATATATTGATATCCTTTAATATGAGATGGAATTCCCAGTTCGTGTAAAATTTTAGTAATCGATATTTGCAAATTATTATGATAGAAATCAATATTTTTTGATTCTTTCTTTTTCTTTTTATTGATATCTAGTATTCTCTTTTCTAAATCGGATAATTCAAATGGTTTCAAAATAAAATAATTTACTCCATATTCTGAAACCTCACGAATTACATCACTCGCATTATAACTTGTTGCAACAATCACTGGAAGAGATATCTTTCGCGATTTCATCGTTTCTAACACATACATTCCATCTTTATTTGGCATGATCAAATCCAAAATAACTGCATCGATCTCATCCTTCTTTTCTTCGATCACTTTCATACCTTCTAATCCATCATTCGCAGTATAATCTATCGATATCACATCGTGATTTTTAAAATACTCCTTTACCATTCCTACTAAATTTACATTATCATCAACCATGAGTACTTTTATTTTTTTCATTTCATCTTCCCTCTTCTTCCTTTATGTACTGCCTCACGTATTTTTATTATACTCTTTTCCTAAGCCATTTGCCTAGAGTAGAAATTGACTTCTTTTGTCGTTTTTTGTCGAATAAAAGAAAGAAAAGTCGTCTCTATAAGACGACTTCTATCATATGCAAAAATTGTACTGGTTTTAAACAAGCTCCTCCAACGAGAAAACCTGATATATTATCGATTTGATTCAATGTTTCTATATTTCCTTCGTTTACACTACCACCATATAAAATAGGTACATGAACAATATTCATTTGTTCCAATATTTTCTGAATATCGGAAGCAACTTTCCATATCTGGTCGTTAGTCGGAACTCTTCCTGTTCCAATTGCCCAAATGGGTTCATAAGCAACGATCACACGAGACACTTCTTCTTCTGTTAATTTAGAAAATACAGCTGTAAGTTCTCTTTTTAAAACTTCTTCTGTCTTTCCACTTTTTTCTTCCTCATCACTTTCTCCCACACAAAGAATTACTGAAAGTCCCGCAGCTAGTGCTCTTTTCACCTTTTCAGAAACAATATCATCCGTTTCATGAAAGTGCATACGACGTTCACTATGACCTAATATCGTATAACTACACCCAATACTAGCTGCTTGAACAGGTGAAACTTCTCCAGTATAAGCTCCACTATCATATTGAGCAGTATTTTGAACAGCTGTCTCAAATCCTTGTTCTATAAAATATGGAACATATAAATAAGTAGGACAAAAAATAACTTGACTAGAACGTGCTTTCGTTCCCAATACATTAAAGTAACGTTCTACTTCTTCAAAAGTAAGATTCATCTTCATGTTGCCGATCATATATTTTTTATTTTCCATAAAATCCCTTCTTTACTACATCTTTTGCTTTTCCAAAAAAGTTTCTCTTATGTGCACCACTACCTTCAAGTGCAGTTTGATATACATCTAGCACTTTTTCTGCAAAATATTTTGCTGAATGAGGCTCCGCACTAATTCTAGCTTGATCGCTCATACGTTTTTTCAAATTCGGATCTCCCATTAATTTACGCACATACTTTTTATATTCTTTTTTATTTGCAAACAAATATCCATTTAAATCATCGATCACGACATTTCGAAAACTATCGTCATCTGCAGCTACTACTGGAACACTTGCTGCCATCGCTTCGATTACAGTAAGTCCCTGCGTCTCAGTACGGGATGCTGTTGCAAACACATCTGCTAATTGATAGTATTTTGGAACTTCCTCCCAAGGAACTTTTCCAGTAAAGATCACACTATCTTGTACGCGCAGTTTTCTCGCAAGCTCTTTATAATCTCCTGCATCTGGACCGTCACCAATAATAACTAACTTACAATGTGGATCTGTTTTTAAAAGTCCCACTTGTCCTTCGATTAAAAGATCAACACTCTTTTCATGCCCTAATCTTCCAACAAATAAAATGACAAAGTCGTCAGGACCAATTTCTAATTTTTTACGTAATGCGGTGATATCCTTCTTCTTATAGTTTTCCTTATAGAAACGACTAATTTCAATTCCTGTCGGAACAATGTGAACATTGCGATCTACCCTATATTTTTCTTTAAAAAGATCATAGGCCTTCTTCGTTGGTACAATCAATTCTGTCGCAGTTTTGTCACAATAAAATTTCGTCAAATACTCGACAATTTTTTTACTTGCTCGATTAAAATACCCCTTCGTTATATAGTGTACATAATCTTCATACATCGTATGATATGTATGGACAAGAGGAATATCTAATTGATGTGCCATAATACGAGCGAATGTTCCAATCCCAAATTCTGTATGAGAATGAATGATATCTAAATTCCATTTTTTAATTTTTTCCACTGCACGAATCGGATAAACTCCACTTAAACGATAATCGTAAATTCCAATCGGAATCCCTGGAATTCGAATAATCTTATTTTCATTTTCGTACTTATAAGACATATTTTCGTTGTTTACTGTAACGATAAATACTTCGTGTCCTTTTTCTTCTAAAGCATGCTCTAACATCACAATACTTGTAGATACTCCATTGATAAATGGAGGATAGGTATCTGTAAAAATCCCTATTCTCATACTAATTCTCCTTCTTCTTTAAATTTAATGTAATTGCTCCTAAAAACATACCTAAATAATATGTTAAAAATCTCCATAATAACATTAGTGCATTCAACTTACTACCTTTTACAAAGTTACCAAAAAATGCAATGAATCCATATTCGAGTCCCCCGGTACCACCCGGAATTGGCACAAAAGATCCCATCAACATAACATAAGCACTCGCAACAACAGATAAAAGTCCATCGAAACTATGATAATCTCCCATACCATATAATAAGGCAACTGGAACAAGATAAAGACAAACAAGAGCGACAAAATTAAGAAAAATAGACCGAACAAACAACCATTTATTTGTCATTAACAATTTTGCTCCATGATGAAATTGTTCAATTGATTCTTCCCATTTTTTTAATTGCTTTTCTTTATCTTTAATTAAGTGAAAACGGTATAAAATACGAATTCCTAGATTCGTTATTTTATGATTAAATTTGCGAGCAAAAGCGATGATAAAAAGACCTACGACAACAAGTGTGTTAATAATAAACCCCAAAGTTACAAGTTCTTTTAATAACCCAACTTCTTTAAATATATGAAAGAAATAATTCCCAGCAATTGCCATTACTCCCAAAATGACGAGTGCTACTTGATAGACGATAAAATTTTGAATAATAACATTCGTCCCATCAGTAACACGAAGTCCGTCTTTTTTTAATGTATACACCTGAAAAGGTTGTCCACCGGAAGAAAATGGTGTCACTGCATTAAAAAATTGTGTCACTAGCATTAAGCGAAACGCTTTACGAAAAGTATAGCTTGGTTTAAACTTCTGTATCGTACAACATATTTCAACACTGCGTAAGAATAAATAAGCAAAAACTAGTCCTACACCGACTAAAAACCAAAGTGGATGAATCGTTAGTATTTGAGATACGATCTCCTCAAAATTATCTTTCAAAGAAAAATATAATACGATCCCAGTAAATATCAGTAGTATAAATAAATTTAAAGTCGCTTTCTTTTTCTCTTTACGATTCATACCGATACCTCTTTTCTTTTAAGCCTCCTCGATACAATCGATTCCTGGAAGCACTTTCCCTTCGAGTAATTCTAATGATGCTCCACCACCAGTAGAGATGTGTGTGACTCGATCTTGATATCCAAAACCAATGACTGCAGCTGCTGTATCTCCACCGCCAATAATTGTTTTGGCACCACTCGTTGCTATTATATCACATAATTTCTTCGTTCCAAGAGAAAAACTTGATAATTCAAACAATCCAACTGGACCATTCCATATAACCGTCTTACTATTTTCTAAAAACGGTCTAAATGTCTCAATCGTTTTCTCTCCGATATCTAATCCCATATCATCAGAATTCATTTTATCTACCATGGCACATCTTGAAACTTGGTCTATCTCAACAGATGTACCGCAAACAACATCGACAGGCAAGACTAATTTATCTTTATGTTCTTTTAACATTTTTTCACAAAACGAAATAGATTCCTCATCTAATAAAGATTTTCCAATTTCGTATCCTTGTGCTTTTAAGAATGTAAATGCCATTCCTCCACCAATTAAAATGTGATCTGCAATTTTCACTAGATTTTCGATCACTCCTATTTTATCACTCACCTTAGAACCACCCAAAATAACTGTAAATGGATGTTCTGGATGCTCGATTGCATCGGCCATTACTTTCAACTCTTTTTCGATTAAGAATCCAATTCCATTTGGTAAGTGGCTTGCTATTCCAACATTAGAAGCATGACTTCTGTGAGATGTTCCGAATGCATCATTGATATAAAGATCCCCTAAAGAGGCCCAGTAAATACCTAACTCACTATCGTTTCCACTTTCCTTCTTGCCATCCAAATCTTCAAACCTTGTATTCTCCATCAATAAAATTTGTCCTGGTTGTAAAGTCTGAACTGCATCCTCTAGTTCTTTCCCTCTTGTTGTAGGCACAAATTTTACAGGAATATTAAGTAGTTCACTTAGTCTTTCAGCAACCGGTTTTAAAGTACGTTTCATCTTGTCTTCTTCTGTTTTAATTCGACCCAAATGAGACATTAAAATAACTTTTGCACCATGATCTACTGCATAACGAATCGTAGGTAAACTCTGTACGATACGATTATCATCCGTAATCTTACCATCTTTCATCGGTACATTAAAATCACAACGAATGATGACCTTTTTATTTTCTAACTCATAATCTCTTAACGTTTTCTTCATTATTCCATCCTCTTTCTTTTCAAGTGAGAAGTAATCAATGTTTATCACTTATTAGTATGGATCAAAATAGAATAGCAATACTAATCATCAACATTGAAAATTATTCTCATTTTTTCTATTCTACCTATTTATCATTGTATCTTGTTTTCACATAATTTTCAAGTAATTACCTTTATATGACAAAATTGTAACGAACAAAAAAGTAGACTGATGTTTTTTACATTGTCTACTTTTGTTTTATCACTTCACACTCATAGCTTTCTTTATTTATTCAAGCTCATTAAATATTCTGCTGTACGTACCATTTGTGCTGTATAACTCATTTCATTGTCATACCATGCAACAACCTTGACAAGTTGACGTCCATCTACTTCTAGAATATCCGTTAATAATCCGTCAACTAAACTTCCATAATGAGAACCGATAATGTCACTTGATACAATTGGATCCATCGTAAATCCGATCGTTTCATTTGCATTGTTCTTAAATGTTTCGTTTAATTCTTCTACCGTCGTATTGCGTTTTAACTCGACAGTTAAATCGACAACAGAACCAGTTGTTGTAGGAACACGTAAGGCACTTCCATCTAATTTACCTTTTAAGTTAGGTAATACTAACCCTACAGCACTCGCTGCACCTGTACTACTCGGTACAATGTTAGCAGCTCCTGCTCTACCACGACGTGCTTTAATCCCCTTTTTATGAGCGACGTCTAAAATAGATTGATCGTTTGTATAAGCATGCACTGTCGTCATATATCCTTTTACAATTCCAAAGTTTTTATCGAGAATGTTTGCTACAGGCGCAAGACAGTTTGTCGTACAACTTGCAGCACTAATGACTTCTTCTGTCCCATCTAACGTCTCATGGTTTACATTATAGACAATTGTCTTCATATCTCCTTTACCAGGAGCAGAAATAATAACGTGTTTTGCCCCGGCAGTAATATGTGCCATCGCATCTTCTTTCTTTACAAATTTACCAGTACATTCAAATACAACATCAATTCCAAGATCTCCCCAAGGTAATTTCGTCGGATCCATCTCAGAATAAATTCTTACTTTACGATCTCCTACGATAATATTTTGATCATCGTGAGAGATTTCGTTTACACGATAATTTCTATGTGATGTATCGTATTTTAATAAATAAGCTAACTGTTCAGCATCTGTCAAATCATTGATGGCAACAATTTCGTATGCTGGATTTTCTTCTAACAAACGAAAAGCCAAACGCCCGATTCTTCCAAATCCATTAATTGCTACTTTAATCATAAATTCCTCCTATCTTCTACGTTTTCATTGTATCGCAAGAAAAACAACCATGTCAATAGAATAGACTTTCATTTGACATAGAAAAAGTCGACAAAATGTCGACCTTTTTTACTCGTAAAAACAACTATTCCCGATAAATTCTCTAAGTACAGAATCGTCCGGAACTTCCTCACTTGGAATCGGTAAGAAATTCCTTAAGAAATTAATCAAACGAAGTGCTTCCGGATATACTGGATCATTTTCTGATACTGAGAATAATAATGGTTCAGCGTATGTTTTTAACACACCAAGTTCGTAGACAAGTGCAGAATTAATAATCATATCGGCATCATCCTGGAATGGAAATATATATCTTTCTTCTCCATAGCTGATTTTTTCCCACATCTTCAATGTATCAGCCGCATTGTAATTACGGAATTTATTGTCGCGAATAATGCGTCTTAACTTTCTCGTATCACTCGTGTGAATATGATTATGATTATCGATATTGAGTTGTGTTAAAGGACTAATATATATTTTAAATTTATTTCTTCTTGGAATAGATATTGTTAAGTCCTCATTCAAAGCATGTAATCCTTCGATAATAATGATATCGTCCTCATCCATCTGTAACCATTTTTTACGATATTCTCTTTCTCCTGTCATAAAATTATACTCTGGAAGTAATACTTTCTCGCCATCGAACAGTTTGATCAAATGACGATTCAATAAGTCTATATCAACTGCCCTTAAAGACTCTAGATCTCTGTCTCCGTGTTCATCTAATGGAGTTTTATCACGATTGATAAAATAATCGTCGATCGAAATTTGATGAGTACGCAATCCCTTACTCTTCAAATAAATTTCTAATTTTTTCGAAGTCGTCGTCTTTCCACTAGAAGATGGTCCTGCAATCAATATAATTTTAATATTTTTCTTATTGTCGTACACGCGATCGGCAATCTCTGAAAGTTGACCATTATAATATGCTTCACTAATGCGAATTAAATCTCCATATTTACCTGTAGATACTACTTCGTTCAAATCTGCAGCATTGCTTATCTTTAAAATACGTCCCCACTTTGTATAATCCAAAAACGTATCAAATAACATCTTGTGATGTTTGTAATCTAATGTACATTCAGGATTGTAGATATCAGGGCAAGAAAGAACAAAACCGTTATCCTTGATATAAGTCAATTTAAAGTCATCAATAGCTTTTGTGCTGTAGGCAAGTTCTCCATAGAAATAATCGTATACATCATCTAATCGATATAAATTGACATATGTATTACTGATATACTTTAATACATTTACTTTATCCATTCTTTTTTTCTTACGAAAATATTTAATGGCATCAATTCTAGAGACACTCACTTTTGTAAACTTCAAATCTTCTGCAACAATTTCGTGCATTTTCGACTCGATTTTACGCAAGACAGGTTTATCGATATCGCAGTTTTTAATTTCACAATAAACTCCCTTATCGATAGAATGTTCGATAATCACTTCCGCACCTTCGCCCAATACCTGTTTTACTGCGACAATTAAAATAAATTGCGCAGATCTAGCATAAATCGTATTTCCTATCACACTACTTCGATCGTAAAAATCGATATCACTTTTTTTTGTAACAGGCTCTGCAAGCCCAGTAATATCGTTATCCACTTTTGCCACTAAAATAGGATAATTATAATACTTCTTAAAACTGTCACTAATCTCTAATAAAGAGGTATCTTCCAAAAACTCTTTTGTCTCGATTCCTCTATAATTTACCTTTACCATTTTCATATGCTCGATCCCTCTTATTCTATTCATATTCATTTTACCAAAGAAATAGTATTTTGTCACATCTTTTTTTGTATATATTTTCTTTCTTGAAACTACAATAAAATAGAAAGGGTGAAAAACATGTTAATACCAACTGTAATCGAGAAATCTAATAATGGAGAACGTGTATATGATATCTATTCTAGACTCCTTAAGGATCGTATCATCATTCTAAACGGTGAAATTACTGATGAAAGTGCGAATAGCGTTGTCGCTCAACTATTATATTTAGATTCTTTAAACCAAGATGACATCAGTTTATATATTAACTCTCCTGGAGGTGCCGTCACTGCTGGAATGGCAATTTACGATACGATGAATTTTGTAAAAAGCGATGTATCTACGATCTGTCTTGGCATGGCTGCGAGTATGGCCGCATTTCTTCTTTCTTCTGGTGCCAAAGAAAAACGTTTCTGTCTACCAAATAGTGAAGTAATGATTCATCAACCATTAGGTGGTGCACAAGGACAAGCAACAGAAATTAAAATTGCCGCAGAACACATTTTAAATCTTAAAGAAAAACTAAATAAAATATTATCCAAAAACACAGGGCAAGATATCAAACAAATAGAACACGATACAGATCGAGATAACTTTATGAACGCAGAGGAAGCAAAAGAATATGGAATTATCGATCAAATATTAATATCAGATAAAAAAAATAGCTAGGCTATTTTTCTTTTTGCGCTTCTTTGACTTCCTTAAAATAAGGAATTCCTCGCTCATACTCCTTTTTGATTTTTTCTTTAAACTTTGATTTTTTCTTCATATCATCACCATTATTAGTATGTGATAAATTTCAAGAATTATAGAAAAAAGTCCTTTACTATCATGATGTCACCTTGATGATAAAAATAAATATATGCGAATAAAATTAAAACAAATGCTAAAATACCCCAAAAGACATATTTAAAACTTGTCCCACCTTTCGTTTCAACATTACTCATAAACTTATCAGCACTCATCTTCCGATGAAATAATTGATAAAAAAATAAGTGCAATTTCACAAAAAAAGTATAAATCATATTACCAAAAAATAAGTTTAAAATCATAAATAAAATTGTCACTATGAGAATTGGTAACGTTGGCAAAAACAAATTAACAACATAACATACACTAAAATATAAAGCGAAATACAACACGCATGCAAAGATTTGTTTTCGATATAAATACCAAAAAGGGCCAAATAAAAATGCTGGAATATTGATGGAAAGAGAAAGCAGTTTTTCTCCTCGGTCTCCCATATAAAGATCCGCTAATTCATCATTGATTTTGACGTCCTTTGCGACGATCAAACCTTCTTTATTTTGAGCTTTCTTTTTCAAAAAACTCTTCTTATCCACTTCCGGTCGATTTAAATTTCCCGTACTAAAGGCATCCTTTTGTTCATAACTGTTCTGAGGGTTCACTTTCGGTTTATCGGCTTCTACCACACGCACTGTCGTTTCTCCTTCTTTTGGTTGCTTTTCTGCCACAATCTTCTGAGGAACTTTGGCGTATCCTTTAAATTTCAATCTCCCATGGCGATCTCGCCCCAACATCAATCCACAATGAATACACATCATTCCTCTCGGATCAATAGGTGTTCCACATTTTGGGCATTTCAATTTTGTCTCCATAAACAACCTCCTTTAGCTTCAATAACATTTTATCATAAAATCAGTAACTTACAATAAAATTTATCATTCTATTAAAATATTCTAAAATAATATGATATCATTACAACAATTAACGTCATCAATAGTATACCAATAACAACATAGATAGCACCTGTTTTACAAATACGATCGACACGAACCATAAATAAACCAATATCCTCATTTGCATGTACCTTTTTCATAAGAGAGAATCTCCACTTCATCAACTTCTTTTTAATCGCTGAAGCTGTGAAAAATTGAAAAAATGAAAATAGTAAAAAATGTGGTAAATATAGAAACAAAAAACCTGCAATAGGAAGCGACACGGATAAATTTGCAGCAAGCATTTTCCAAAAGACAGGACAAGGAAGATATACCATGATAAGAATCAATAAAATAAAATCCAGTAATCCCATAATAAACTCATTCTGATACCAATACCATAGAGGTCCAAAAAAGAATGCTGGCAAACTAAAGTCTCTATGAATTTCTGTTTCTCTTTTACTCTGCTCAAAATACTTCATCAGGTCGTCTAATGGAATATCTTTGGCTTTTAAATAACTTCCATTCATATCCAATGTCGTAAAGTCGAGTGGCGGAAGCGGTTGTGATGCTTCTTTTTGTTCTACCTCTATCATCTCTCCATCGATCAGACGAAAGATCTTTCCACAATGAACACACATCATTGATTTCTCACTCAATTTTGAATGACAGTTAGGACATCTCATATAATCACCTAGTCTTATTGTATCAAAACTTGACGAAAAAAGACAGTAGCGAAACTGTCTTTCATTAAACGAAATGTTAATTATTTAGATTGGTAGTTAGATGCGCTTCCGATATGTTGTTCACCCATTTTCACTAATCTCTTAGTAATTTCTCCACCTACTGTTCCGTTTGCACGGCTTGTAGCATCTGGACCTAAGTTAACACCAAACTCGTTAGCGATTTCATATTTCATTTGTTCGATAGCTTGTTTAGCACCAGGCACAACAAATTTATTTGTATTTTTGTTGTTCATAAGTTTCACCTCCTGTACACTAATAGAATGTGTACATTCGGTAATTTCATACAATTTTTCTACTACCAATTTTTGGCTTATAACAAATCAGCCATCTCTGTTTCTTCCTGATCGAAAGAAGAAATCGTCTCGATATTTTCGACACATTCGTCGATCAGTGATTCGTAATCAAATTCATCTTCTGCTTGAATACATTTTCCTAATTCCGGATGAATCACTGGATGTTTTGGTAAAAAGATCGTACAGCAATCTTCATATGGTAAAATACTCGTCTCATATGTACCAATTTTATTTGCAAGTTCGATAATTTCTAATTTATCTAAACATGCGACAGGGCGAATAACCGGCATATTCGTGACAGCATTGATAACAACCATACTTTCTAATGTCTGACTCGCTACCTGTCCAATACTTTCCCCGTTCACGATGATTTTACAATTGCGTTTATGTGCTACTCTCTCTGCTATTCGATACATCATTCTACGCATTATGGTAATCATATAAGTAGGAGGACAATTTTTGTAAATTGCCTCTTGCAATTTTGTAAATGGAACAACATGTACTTTTACATGTCCAGAGTATTCATTAATAATAGAAGCCAATTTTAAAACTTTATTTTTTGCTTCTTCACTTGTATGTGGCGGAGATTCAAAATATAAACACTCTAAATCAACTCCACGTTTTAACGTTAAATATCCTGCCACTGGAGAATCGATTCCACCACTTAACATGAGAAGACCTTTTCCCTGGATTCCCACTGGATATCCTCCTGCACCAGCAATCTCATTCGTATAAAGGAAAGTTCCCTCTGGTCGAATCTCTACGTGCATCACGAAATCTGGCTCGTGGACATCAACTTTCAAATCAGTGTTCTTTAAAATAAGACCACCAATTTTTCGACTATATTCCATACTAGGAATCGGGAAACGCTTATCAGCTCTTTTCGTCTCCACTTTAAATGTATGTCCAGGAGTTTCCTTTACAAGTTGTAAGATCGCTTCTTCTATTCGTTCCTCTTTTGTCTCTACTTTATAACAAATCACAATTCCATGAAGACCAAATACTTTTTGAAGGATCTTACTTACGCGATCCAAATCGTCTTCCTTTGTATAGATATACATACGCACTCTATCTTTTTCTATTCGAACATCAAAAGAACGTAACATAAATTCTATATTACGCGTCAATGTAGAAATAAAAAAATTACGATTTCCTTTCTTCGTTGTTAACTCTCCATACTTAATTAAAATCAATTTTTCCATAGAACTCCCTCGTTTCTATGCCATTATATCATGAAATTTACTACTTTTCTATTTCTTTCAAAACGTTTGTAATAAATTCTTGATGCTTTGCAATTGCTTCTAATTGTCTATCTAATTCCTCCACCGAAGTCACACGCGGAAACATTTGCTTCATTTTAGAAATATTTTTCATACTATCACCATTTATAGTATCTCCAAAAAAGAAAAAGTAATGCAAGCATTACTTTTCATCGGCATAAAAGTTAAGTAGTTTATCGTAAATTCCAGGTTCGATACGATTCAGTGCATTGATACTTAACTCCAAAGACTTCTGATATTCACCTTTATAGAAAAGAACCTCTGAATATGTTAAGTTTTTATCTAAATCTTCTACAGATGTACGATATCTATTTCCATACACGATCGCCATCTCGGCAAACATAGCAGTTTTCATCATTTCTTTTGTACTACTAAATAATTTTAGTGCTAAATCTCGAGCGGTATCTACACGCGTATTCAATGTACTAATCGTAATAGGCTTTTTCTCCAATTCTCTTACGATTTCTTTAATTGCATCTTGTGCTTCTGATAATTCGATAAAATAAGATTTTGGAATATATGGTAGATTGTAATCTCTCAATTTTGCTTTTGAATCTTTCAAAATCAATTTTATTTCCTCTAATTGCTGACGAGCACGAATTTCGTCTTCCTTCATACTTCCAATAGAATCTAAAGTATTATCTAATCGATCTTGAAGTTCTGTCAAACGTACTACTAACGCCTCTATTTCTTTCGTAAGTTTAGAATAAGCGAACGTGTTGTTTCCAGTGTGATCAGTCAATACTTTATAATCTTTGTTTAATGTATCTAAATCCGTACGTACAGAATTTAATAACTCGATATCTTCTGGTGATAAACTATAAGCATTTTTAATCTCATCCATCTGCGAAAAAATATCAGAAATTAATAGATTCAATTTATCTAATTTCGATTTAAATGCTCGGTTCGTCTCTTCGTATAAATGACGTACATTCTTTTCTTTTTCAAAATCACCATATAGAGAATCAAAATAATCGACAAGTACTTTTAATTCAAACAAACTATCTTCTAAATTTAATACTTTAGCTCGATCTAAAATATCATTGATCTTCTTGTTTGCTTCTTCCACATTGTATTCTACATTTAAATAGTCTAATGGATATCCTTCTTTTACCATAGCATCGTAAATTTTTGTCGTATCGGCAATTTTCTTTGGCAAAATATCAACTGCCATTAATACGATACTTGGAACCTCTTCTACGACGATCTCCATATGCTTTAACATTTCGTCGATTGCCTGAATAATTTTTGTCACTTCCGTGTAATCGTTACTCTCCATCACACGTTCGAAATCTTCAAAGCGTTTTGCAATATTTTCAAACTGTAATGATACAGAATCTGCAATTGCTCCATATTCTGGTCTCGTCGATGTAAACTTTTGAAACAACTCGCGATATTTCGTTTTTAACTTTGTAATAATTGCGCGGTTTCTCTCTTCACTCGTTGTAATCTCTTTGATTTCGCCTAATAAATGTTCTGCATTTGCTCTTACTTTATATATTTCCATCTCTAATTTTGCTACTTTGTACATCGTTGTCTTATAGTCCATTTGAGATAGAGAATAATCAGCTTCTAATAGCATATCTGTGATCTTAGGAATTTGTTCTCCCTTAATAATATCTAAACGATCTTTCCATTCATGGTACATCTGTTCTAATTTATCATTTTTTAAAAATGACTCTATTTTAGATAACTCCGGCATGATTGGAGTTGAATCAATAACGTTTTTTTCTACTTCCAAATGATTTAAAATATTTTTGATTTTTTTATTCTTACGACTTTGTAAAATATTTAATACAAGTACTATAAGTATGATTGCTGAAAGATAAACTGTAATAAGAATTAAAAAGACGCTATTCATACTTTCACCTCGCTATTATAATTCTACCACATCTTCGACTTTTTTTGCACCTTTTTGTAAACTTTTTGTCATAATTTATGATTTGGCGCATTTCGTTCTTGACTTACAATATGTTTCATAATATAATATTGAATGCGAATGCATCTAAGCAGCACGCTTTGAATAAGATAACGTGTTTGATCCCTACATAGGTTTACTAGTAACTTTAGCTGCAAAGCGAAGATATTAAGACAAACACCCTATCATATGACAAAGTGTCCTCGGATGATTTGCTAGAAATGATTGGAGGAAAGAAAATGTCAAAGTACACAGGACCAGAATACAGAAGAGCACGTCGTTTAGGATTCTCTACTTCTGAAACTGGAAAAGAATTAGCAAAAAGACCTTATGCACCAGGTCAACACGGACAATCAAGAAAGAAAAAATTGTCTAACTATGGAGAACAACTTCAAGAAAAACAAAAACTTAGATTTATGTATGGTTTAAGTGAAAAACAATTCAAGAAAACATTCAACGAAGCTGGTAAAATGAAAGGAGTTCACGGTGAGGATTTCTTCAAATTACTAGAGAGCAGATTAGATAACTTAGTTTATCGTATCGGATTCGCTACAACAAGAAATGGTGCAAGACAATTAGTAAACCACGGACATGTTACTGTAAATGGAAAGAAAGTAGATATTCCATCTTACAGATGTAAACCTGGTGACGTCATTGGTTTAAAAGAAAAATCAAAAGAACATCCTGCTGTAAAAGCAGCATTAGAAGCTACTAACAAACGTGTTGAATTCGTTACTTACGACGAAAGTAAAATGGAAGGTACTTTTGTAAGATTACCTGAAAGAAGCGAATTGAATCAAGAAATCGATGAAGCTTTAATTGTTGAATTCTACAACAGATAATAAAAAAAGTTCAGCAATGAACTTTTTTTCATATTAAAGGGGAAGATAGCATGGCAAAATATTATCAAGGGCAAATAGAAATCAGAAAATTTAAAAATTTTAAATGGAACGATAAAATTATCAGTTTGGAAGAATTTCCTTATATTAAAGAAGCATATCGTGCACAATGGCACTATGAACAAGGAGAAAAAAGCTGGTATTTTTTAAAAAGTTTTGATGACATGCAAAGACTCATTGCTGAACTCATCGGATCAGAACTTGCACTCTTTTTAAATATTCCGACTGTAACATACCAAGTAATTCCGGATCCTATCATACCTAAAAAAAGATTAGTACTCGCTTCAAAAAATAAAATGAAGCCTCGTGAAAGATATTATACACTTGAAGATTTAAACATCATTCGTATGGATTATTTTCACGCAATCAAAAAGTTCAGTTGTTATGAAGATTTTATAGCGGCAATTGCTCCTATGTTCCATTCGAAAGAGGCGATGATAAAATTTCAAAAACAAATCGCAGCTATGATTGCAATTGATATCTTTACAGTTCAGTTAGACCATGACTTTGATGGGAATAGTTACTATGAAAAACAAAACGATTTAACCCTCTCCTTTCTACTAGACTACGAGCTCTCTCTAGGAGGATTAGAACGATTTGATGCAACTCAAAATTATATTCATCAAACACCATTTTTTAACCAACATTTTTTGGACTCTGAACTTCCTGTTTTTGAAGAGAGTTTTCCCTATTTAAAAGAATCTCTCGACCAACTTATGAAAATACCATTCGATACATTCCTCGAACACATCGAACGAAAATATAACATACAATTTGCCAATCCAATAAAAAATTATACGCTAAAAATTTTAAATAAGCGCCAAAATTCGCTTGCTAATTTTCGCCAATTTTCAGAAAAACAAAACAACATCTAATTGATGTTGTTTTTTTTATCTAGAAACGCCCTAAATGATATTTCTTTTTTCCACGACGCACAATAATAAATTTACTATCGATTGCATGTTTTTCCGTAATCGTAAAATTCAATTCGTCAATCTTTTCTCCATTGATAGAAATAGAACGATTCGTTACAAACTCTCTCGCTTCACGTTTTGAACTCGCTATCCCGTAATGTACGAGAAAATCAACGATGTTTTCTTCTTTTTCCTCAATCGTAAAATTAGGTACCGATTTAAATCCATCTTCAATTTCACCACCAGATAAAGCTCCGACATTTCCACTAAATAACGCCTCACTAATACGTACTGCTTTATCCGCTTCTTCTTTTCCATGTAGATCTTTAATAAATTCATATGCCAATGTTTTCTGTGCGATTCGCTTTTCCGGAGCCTCTTCATGCTGTTTCATAACATCCATGATTTCTTCTGGAGTTAAGAAGGTAAATATTTTTAGGTAGCTTTCTACCATCTTATCATCACTATTGATTAAGTATTGATATAGTTCATATCCAGATGTTTTATGAATATCTAACCACAATGCATTTCCTTCAGATTTTCCAAACTTATTTCCATTCGCATCTAATACGAGTGGCATTGTAAATGCATATGCATCTTTTCCTGTCTTTTTCTTAATTAAATCAAGACCTGTTGTAATATTTCCCCATTGATCAGATCCTTCTGCTTGCATGATACAATTTTTAGTTTCAAATAAATGCAAAAAATCGTATCCTTGAATCAATGTATAACTGAATTCAGCAAACGTAATTCCTGTTTCCAATCTTCGTGAAATAATATCTTTTGAAAGCATATAATTGACATTGATATACTTTCCTACATCTCTTAAAAAAGTAATAAAATCAAATCTCTTAATCCAATCATAGTTATTGACTACTTCTGCACGTCCATCAAAAATACGATCAATTTGAGCACGAATACCTTCCAAATTTTTCTGTACTGCCTCGACTGAAATAACTTCTCTTTCTGCAGTTGGACGAGGATCACCAATTAACCCTGTTGCTCCACCGACAAGTAAAATAGGATGATGCCCAGCATTTGCCAATCTCTTAGCCGTAATCAAAGAAGAATAATGACCTATATGTAAACTATCTGCCGTTGGATCAGTTCCCCAATAAAAAGTAATCTTTTCTTCATTTAACTTCTTTTCGATATCCTCTCCAGCGACATCCTTAATTAATCCTCTCCACTTCAATTCATCATATAATTTCATTTTCCGCTTCTCCTTTCATAATTTCCACTCCATGGCTCGTTCCAATGCGTGTCGCACCATGTTCAATCATTAAAACTGCATCTTCGTAAGTTGCAATCCCACCACTAGCTTTGACTTCTAGCACTTCGTTTTTTTCCTCGTTGATGATATCTAAATCCTGTGGTAACACACCTCTCGTTCCAAAACCAGTACAAGTCTTTACAAAATGAATAAAACATAAATTACACAATTTTGTAGCTTCTCGAATCTCATCATCTGATAATACACTTGTTTCGATAATAACTTTTAAAATATGTCCACCACATGCATCTCTCACTTGGTTTAACTCTTCGATAATATAATCGTAACTCTGCTCTTTTAAGGCACCTATATTCATGACCATATCTATTTCATCGGCACCCATCTCGATTGCTTTCTTCGCTTCAAACACTTTAGTGTCTGTAAGTTGATTTCCATGTGGAAATCCTACGACAGTACAAACAGCAACACTGCAATCTTTTAAAGTTTGTTTTGCTACTGGTACATAACAAGGAGGAACACAAACACTTGCAAAATGATATTCACGTGCTTCCTCGCACAATTTTTCCACCTGTTTAGTTGTCACAGTAAAACCTAACTTTGTATGATCAATATAACTTCCTAATTCCATAATTCTCCCTCTTTCTAAATAAAAAAAGCTATCTATGATGTAAGGACGATTGCTCGCGGTACCACCTTACTTCATAAATAACTTTATGCTCTCTTTTCTTAACGCGAAGACACGATTTCACTCCAAATAGGTAATTCACTTTCTGATCTTGGTAAGTTTTCATCAACCACTTACTTTCTCATTACCAATCAGATCGCTACTAATATTCTTCTCAGTGAAATGATAAATCTATTATAACATACTCTATTAAGTTGTCAATATATCATATGATTCAAATATGTACGATATTGCAAATGATTATCTTCTATATTGATACCCTTCTCCCATCTTTCGCTCATATTTAAAAACCTGCATTAAGTCTCTCTCATCGTCACCGTTTATCCTTACAAGACGTGCGAGTGTATCAAATTGTGCATCTGTTACTTTATACCCATTGATACTTGGATCAGGTACTTCTATTAACAAATGATCGCTAAGTCTTTCCATATTGATATATCCTAAACAATGGATCAGAATATCTTTATAACCAAGGCAAATTGAACGATAGTTAGGATTATTTTGTTGAATTCTTTCATATTCTTTATCCAAATTTTTATTTAATTTATTTAGTGCATAAATCTCTGCAAATTCATCATGAACTGCTTCCATATTTCCTCTTTCTGTCACCTTTAAAAACTCACCATCAGGACTCACGAATCCATCCCAATCTTTTACTTTTTCTAAATCTTTTCCTTTATATCCTAATAAACAAACTCCCATAATATTCTCCTTCCGCAAAGAATATATCATACAGAATGATTGAAATAAAGTCAATAGAAAAGAGTGCTTTTTTGCACTCTTATAAATTGAAATAATAAGTGTCCGCACACATAGTACCTAGATAAGTGCTGTTA
>ERZ1643251.1513-NODE-1513-length-26290-cov-6.407433_pt1 | contig 26290 bp, 28 predicted proteins | sample MGYA00579261_ERZ1643251 | MGnify/ENA primary metagenome ERZ1643251 (study PRJEB29033, sample SAMEA4952267) | chicken gut metagenome | biome: Broiler Chicken; feature: Gastrointestinal Tract; material: Caecum | place: Ireland | collected 2018 | study: Broiler... | reverse complement strand
CCTTAAAAATACTATGTGACGGCGCGTGTCTGCCGTGCCAGGATTGGTGCGACAGTCGGCGCGTTTTTCGGTTAATCGTCATATAGTAGGGCCCAGAAAAGCCTGATATATGAGTAGACTATACCACAAAAGATAGGCAACCGCAACATGAACCCGTATCACAGTCAGCCTTAAAACCCGATTGACGATTTTCCTTTTTTTGCCCATACTATAAAAAATAGAAAGGCGGGATTTATGTGGAAACAAGTAAATGTATATATTGTCTGGAGGAAAAGCCAATTTCCGAGTTTAATCGTGAGCATGTTATTTCAAGATTTATGGGCACCTATGAGAATGCGTATGTTCTTGGAGACGCTCAGGTTTGCAAAGCGTGCAATAGTTACTTCTGCGATAACATGGAAAATATTTTATCATTTGATTCCTTGGAGGGGTTACTGCGCACAGAAAATCTTCAAAAGCCAATGAAACATAAAAGAGCTATTGGGATGTCCAGACTTAAAGTTACTGGCAACAACGATATTTTTAAGGGGTTGACTCTTTATATATCTTCAAGCCCTAATAATCCTAATAATATTCAAATTGAGACAGCCCCTGCTATCGGCCTTATTTTGGACGAAAATCAGCATTTGTATGAGTATTTTTCTCTTGAGAGTCTCCCTATTTGCGATGATACCATCCGGGCACGCATGGCATCCTCTAACAAGCCAATCGTAGTTTTTGGATACGATGAACCAGAAGTATCTGAAGCATTGAAGAACCACGGATATGACTTATCCAAAGCTAGGTACAATGGAAACTTAGCTCTGGCTGATATGACCGAAGAACAGTCTCTATCAACAGAAATTAACTGCAAGGTTGATTCTTTACTGCAAAGACTTGCACTTAAAAATTTATTCAATTACATCTGCTACACATACGGGAAAGACTACATTTTACAGTCTAATTTTGATAATTTGCGTAATTATGTTAGATACGGAACGATAACCGCCCCGTTGCAATCCTTTATTAACTCTGGTGGCATTAAGAAAATACCTGGATTGGTCAATGATTGCCACGCTGTTGGATTGGCGTGGACGGTCATCGGAGAGCAAATACATTTATGTGGGTTTGTGAGCTGGTTTGATTCCATAACATATGTTTTCGACCTTATGCCGGTTAAAACAGAGCAACTCAATTTTCTTAACAATGTTAAATGCGTTATTTGTGATAATCACCGACGGGTGCTTACAGAAGCGGAATATCTAACTGTCTTAGACTGGCCTGGAACAAATAAAAAAATAGGATTTCTGGATAGGAATTTTCAACCCATTGATTTGGATGAACATAGCACTACGGAACAATAAGGTTGTTCCAAATATAACTCAATAGATTTCTTTTCCTGTTAAAGTACCCATTGCAAAATGGTTTATGAAAAAGGAATCGACCTATCGCTCCATCCCTGTCCAGCTATATGTCCGGGGACATCACGGGTGGGCGCTCCTGTGGAGCAGTCCGCCCGCTGCGTCCCCGGACGGTATCCCCCTATGTCTACCTAAATGGGCACCCTCAGAACGCCGCAGCGGACGAGGGCGCGGACAGCTGGCTGTCCGCGTAAGAGCCTCTCCACGGTGCCGCGGCAACGGGGAGAGGTGCGCCGGTGGCGCACCAGCGTCGGCTATGCCGACCACGCGGCCCCGCCGCGTGTCGCTGGCTCTTATGCCCTTTTGCGCCCCTGGGCCGGGCCGGAGCGGTATGCTCCGGTTTGGCCCGTATGGGGCGGACAGTCGAGCATTTCGCGGTCATAATTGGGGGTCTCGGGCCCCAAAAAATCAGTATAAAAATTATACTGATTTATAATTTAAGCCGAAATGCCCGATATATCGTCCGCTCCATCAGTCGCAAATTATAATCTTACAATCCGGCGTGGCACGCCTTATAATTTTCCCCAGTGGGGAAAGTATAAAATCTATACTAATCATCCCCGCACATCATGCCGTGGTGCCGCGCGGCCTGCGGAGCAGAGTCGCAGCGGATGGCACGGGTAACACGCTCCCTCCCCTCGCTCCATAGAAATAAAAAGGCTCAATTTTGCCACAAAATAGTCCCAATAATCCCTCAAAAAAGCCATATATCAGCGCAAAATACCGCTTCAATAGGCCGTTCCGGTATTTTTGTGCTCCAATATAGCTCTCAAAAAGCATTGGAAAAGCTCCAATAAAGCCATTTTTATCTCGTCTGTAAATGATAATGCGTGACTGCCGTCCTTCTTGGGCCGGTGGTCACGCATAAAAATCAATCCCACGGGCCTGAGCCCGTGGGATTATGCTATACCGGTCAAGTACGATGCAGGATGTCTCCCACATTAAACACGGGTACACCTCTGGCTGCTGCGTATCGGATGGTGTAGGCGGTTCCGCCCGTCTGTCTGGTACAGTAGGCGACGCAGATGGACGAACAATCTATCAGGTGTCTATCTCTCGCCAGATAAGCCTCCTTACTGGCTGACTTGCACACACATACCCGCTTGTCGTACATCGGGAGCAGCCGTGCATAGGTCGCCTGTTGGCTATCACTCCAGCGGCTGATAAATCCGTCAAAAGGATACACCAAGATAATCTTAATTTCTGGGTACTCCCGCTCCCGGAGCCGGAACAGCAACTCCGCCACAATGGTGTCATAGCCTACCGCTCCGCCGACGCCGAAATAACGATACCCCTGTGAGATAAGCTCCCGCACCTTGGCTTCGGTGCCGGTCATCACCATCTGTAACCGGTCTGCTGGAATATCCCTGTGCCCCGTAAAGCAGCAAGTCCGTTCCCTCATTTGTTCTGGCCTCCTCCTCAATTTTGTTGATTTTATGCTCCTAATATACTCGGATATTCGTACATATCATATACTTCTCCAATCTGCGTGTAAACAGTATGTCCGCTGTCCCCACAAGGACAGCGGACATACTAAAAAACAATCCCACGGGCGGAAAGCCCGTGGGATACACTGTCTGACAAACCTATCTTAAAATCACATCCCCGCAGCGGCCATCAGCAGCGGCTCCTCCTCGGTTTCTCGCTCCGGCACAGCCCGCTGGGCTGCGTACTCCGGGAGCTGCCGGTACAGCGGGTGCCGGGTCAGGTCGTATTTCTTAACTTCCCGTGGGCTGTTCCCGCGCTCGAAAAGCCACGCCTTGCCCAGCGGCAGATTGAGGATAGCAGATGCCGGCTTGTTGGCCTTGGTCGAGATAAACCGTGCCGTCTCCACGCTCTGACCGCCCAGATACAGCAGGTGGTCGCAGTTGTCGATGATGGTCATGGCCTTGTCGTGGTCATAGAGTCCTTCCAGCTGCGTGATGCTCTGAAGCACGATGCTGACGCTGATTTCCCGGCTGCGGATGACGGAAATAGTCTTGTCCATATCCGGGATAATTAAATTGGCGAAGTCATCCAGGTAGAGCCGCACCGGGATTTGCAGGCGGTTATCGGGGAGGCTATCCGCCTCGGCAATCAACATTTGCAATGCCTGTGTGTAAAAGAGCGAAGTCAGATTTTGCAGGGAAAAATCGCAGTCACTGACATGGACAAACACCGCCGTAGGCTCTTGCGAAATGGCAGCAAAGTCTATCTGATTTTGGTTGGTAAACAACTGCTGTACTCCGCCAAAGCTGTAATTGGAGAGTTTCTGCGACAGGATGGCCAGGATGGAGCTGTAGGTCTTGTCCGCTTTTCGTCCTCCTTGGAAAAATTTCCAGCGCATGGCCGCAAAGCTGTCCGGGCAGATGGTGCAATACTCCCGCATGAGCTCATCCAGGATGCCCGTCTCGGCCTCTGCAAACAGTTTCGCCACGCTGACCAGGGTGTACTCCTCCCGGGGCAGGTTATCCAGGGTGTAGCCAATCAGGGCTTCCGCATAGTTTCTGGCGGATAAATCCCAAAACGGGTCCGTCCGGGATGTGACGGGCACCAGCGCCGCCGCCACGGTGATAATGTCCTGCTCGTTCCAGCATTGCCGGTCTCCGTCCCACCGGATGAACCGAAGCGGATTATATCCCCAGGGCGAGTGCATGAGGTTGGTAAAATCCAGCTCCAGCACCCGGAACCCCCGCCGCTCCAGAATGCCGCCCACCTGCCGCCGCAAACTGCCTTTGGTGTCCGTGACAATAAAGGATTCTTGACTGCTCAGCAAATTGGGCACGACATAGCTCCGGGTCTTTCCGCCGCCGGTGGGGCCGATAATCAAATCATGGTTGGCAAGGCCCGTTGCCCAGGTGTCGTTGCTCACTGCTACGCCATCCGCCAAAATGCGATAGCCAATATCTCTCATGCGCTTCTCCTCTCCAATCTGTCAATTACCTCATCCGCCAGTCCAAACGCCACGGCCTCCTCGGCCCCATACCAGCTGTCCTTAGCCGTGACCTTGTAAATCTGTTTGATGGTCTTGCCGGTGTGCTGGGCCAGGATGCCGCAGAGCACCTTGCGCTTGGCCATCAATCTGTCGCTCTTGTCCTGCACGGCCAGAGCGCTGCCGGAGATTCCGCCACTCACCAGCGGGTCATGAATCATCACTTCTCCGTGCATCAGGATTTCCCGTCGGTCTCCGGCGGCAAAGAGCACCGCCGCCATACTGGCCGCGGTGCCGATACACACGGTACGGATTTGGGCGGAGACTGCCTGCATAACGTCGTAGATGGCCAATCCCGCCGTGACGGAGCCGCCCGGGCTGTCGATGTAGAGTGTGATTTCTTCTCCGGGCTCCTCGGCGTCCAGGTGCAGAATTTGGGCAATAACCGCATCGGCCAGCTCGCTGGTAATCTCTCCGGTAAGCCAAATTTCCCGGCGTTGGAGCATGACGTCCGCGATGGGGATGCGGGCCATGCCCTCGCTGGTCTCCCGGATGATGGTTGGAATGTAGTAGTTCATAGCAGGTCTCCTTTCTCAGTTGTTTGAATTGCCGCGAAGGGCTCCACCAGGAGGCGGAACAGCAGGACATTTCGCTCCGCCGGTGGGAGCTCATACGCCGCAGCTACCAGCTCCTGGACGGATTTAGTGTCGTCCTCGGAATCATCATAAGATTTTATATATGTGTCATAAATGTCGCTGTATCGTTGCTGCATACCTGTAATCGTCCCAACAGAATCGACAAAATCCACAACATACAGGCCCATGGCGGTGGGAAGTTTTCGTCCAGTGGCCTTGCCGCGCATCCGCTCCGCCAAGGGGATTTTCTCATTGGTCATGTCTATCCCTCCGTTTCTTGGTCTGTTCCCATGCGGTCCACACCGGGACGGCCAGCAGCTCCGTAGCCGCTGTGCCCCTTGTCTCATCGCTGTCAAGTAAATCAAACACCCGCATGGCGATGTCCTGGTAGGCCAGATTCTCGTCCTCCGGGGAGAGCTCCAGGAGCTCCAGAAGCCGCTCCATCTGCACCTTGCAGGGGCCAAAATAGGCCCGGATGGGCGTCTTGGCCCACTGTTGCACCAGACAAGGCAGATACTCCGGCTGTCGGGTCCGCCCCTCTTGCGCCGCCTCTATACGCTCGGGCAGCGATACTCGTGTCAGGTTCATGTTGTCCTCCTTAATACCACACATCGCGGCAGGGATAAAACTCCACCTCAATACCGGCTCTCATGGGGTCGCAAGGCTCCCCAGCGTCGGTAATCGTACAGAGGTCGGGGGCATGGTTGCTGCGGGGGTCTGTGTCCACCCAGATACGCTTGGTTTCGTCCTGATAGAGGGGGCGGCTCCAGTCATCACGCCCGATATAGGTCAATTTCTTTATCATGCGCTGTACTCTCCTTTCTTTCCCCACACCAGCTTGTCGCCCCACCTGGACTTGTCCAGGCGGTGGGAACGCTCACACCCGGCCACCATGTAGTTGTCCGGCACTTCCGGCGGGATGGGCCGTTCCTGTGCGCTGGCTGGAATGTCGAACAGGCTGATTTGTACCTGTGCTGTCTGCCGCTCATGCAGCAGGCCGTAGTAATAAATAATGTGGTTTCGCACCAGATTCATATTGACCCCATCCGGCCATCCAGGGTCGGAGCACCCATTCTGGGCAATATGGTTCCAGACCTGGAACCGCTCGTCAATATTGGCCTGTATCTGCTCCACGGTCATCTTTTCCGGCGGGATGTATTTTCCCATGGTGATTCCCCCTATCAAGCGGCGACTGCGTGAATCAGCTCGTTCATGCAGTCGAAAAACCGGCTGGAACACTTGCTGCGTTTATTGCCCCGGAATTGCAGCTGTGCGCACCGGCCATCCGTAATCGTGGCGTTGGTAAGACGCTCATTTATCCATCCCTGGGTGCGGAGGGGTACGCTCACCTGATAGCGTCGCATTAGGTACAGGATGATGGAGCACGCACTGGAATCGTACCGGCTCCGATAAAACTCCACTGTATCGTTGTGGAGTACGCCGCCCTCCCGGATGATGCGCAGGGCATCTTCTACCTGCTGCTGGGCCTGCCGGTTGCGTTCCTCACAATATGTTTTGTCCTCGGCTTCGGCTTTGGCCATGCGCTCCTGTGTTCTGATTTTACTTCGGGCCTTGTAGACAGCGGACAGCTTTACGCAGGTTGGGAGCTCCCCCACTACCAGAGCCCCGATAAAATCCGGGAAGGTCTCACCGCCGGTCTCTTTGGATGTACGATAGGTGGCAACGTGTCCATCCAGGATATTTTTGATATAGCTGGCCTGACGAGCCGGGTCACTGCCGCACTCCTGAATCATCAGTTCTTCCCGGCCCAGCGCCTCCAGTACCGCCGGGTCGCCACCGGATTGACGCAAGCTACCAAAATACTGCTCACGCTTGTCCTCATCCCCATACAGGGCTGCAACAGCGGCATGATAGCCGCAATGGTTGACCATGTAATAGTCGGTCATGCGGAGCGGAGCAAGATAACTACCTTGCTCCACATAGAGGATATAGGCATCCCCCTCACCCTGGGGATATTCCCTGTCCGGCTTTCCATCGCGCCGCCAGAGCCGGTAGGTCTCTGTTCCGTTGGAGACCTCGCGTAGGAACAGGGCTCTCATTTTCTTACCATCCGTATTGAAGTTATCCCGGTAAAAAAGCGGGGTCATCAATTTTGTATTTCCCATTGTGTGCGCTCCTTCCTGAATGTTATAGTTGAGACATGGTTCGCCTCATTGACGATTAGCAAAATTGTGTATATAATAATGCCAAAGGGGGGTGGCAGACATGCCGAAAATCAGACCCGTATCTGACCTCAGAAATCATTTCACGGAGATTACCAGCGAGGCGCAGGCCAGCAAAGAGCCCATCTTTCTTACCAAGAACGGCGTGGGCTCCATTGTGGTCATGAGCATGGAAGCGTATGAGGACGGCCTGTACGAGAGCCAGGTCTACGACAAACTGATAGAAGCAGAGCTCCAGGCAGCGCAGACCAGGGAACGCCGAAGCCACGCCCAGGTCATGGAGAGCGCCCGCCGGCGGCTGGCCCGCTATGGAGGCGGTCAGGATGTATAACATCACCTACCTTCCCTTGGCGGAAACAGATATTCTTGACGCCGTGGATTATATCGCCGGGAAGCTGGACGCCCCTCAGGCCGCACAGGCGCTGCTGGACGAACTGGACGACACCGTGGAGCGAATCTCCAAATACCCCTATGCCCATGAGCTGTACCGGACAGCGCGGCCCATGCGGGATGAAATCCGCAAGGTGCCGGTGAAAGGCTATGTTCTGTACTATGCGGTGCTGGAGGATACCGTGGAGATACGCCGGTTCCTCCATGGCCGCAGGAATCGGCAGGATTTGGAACTGTAATTCTGAGGATGGCAAGAGCGCCCGCATGGTAAGCCCGTGCGGGCGCTCTTGCTTGTATCAACTGGCTTGCGGCATTTCCTCAGCGTCATCCAGGTTCTCGTTGTCCCGCTTGTCCAGGTTGAGGGCGATGTTCAGCTCATCCAGCCGGGCGGATTTGATGCGAAGCTCATCCTCCTGCGGGAACGGGCGGCTGACCTGCTCCTGAGCGGCGGCAAGCTGGGCCTTGGCGTTGGCCAATAGCTCCGCCGAAGCGGCCTGCTGGGCCTCGATACCAGCCAGGGCGTTGTCCATGCGGGCAATATTGCCGTGTATGTCGCCTCCCAGAGAGACCGAATAGCTCATCTTGTGGGACAGCGTGACCTTGTACTCTCTGGATACAGGGTCAAAGCACAGCACCATGGCAAAGCCCCGATACTCGCCCAGCGGGATAGGGTCGGGACTGGTCATGGCATGGCAAGCCTCCAGGATGGCGGAGCCAGCCGCCTTCTTGGTGGCGTAGGTCTTGCCCTCAATGACCATGGGCGAAAATCCATCCGCATCCGGGCAGGTGTGGGCCACCAGATAAGCGACGTCTGTGCCATAGCCCTCGATGCGCTGCTCGTACTGCCGGATTTCCTGGGGCAGGTATTTGGCAATCTTGTCCTCCAGGGCATACTTTTGGGACAGGTAACTGGACTTGAGCAGCCGCAGCCGCTGGACGTCGATGTCCAAATCCATACGCTCCTTGATGAGTGGATTTCCGGTGCAGAGCGCCTTGATTTCCGCATAGGACAGGGCGGTTTCGTCGATGTCCTCAGCCGAGCGCACCGGGCTCTTGCTGGTCATGATTTGACCAATGAACTTCTGCTTGCCCTCCACCAGCTGATAGAGGTAGGAATCAAAGGTATTTTCCGTCACATAGGTGTAAATCTCCACTTCTGGATTCTGGTTGCCCTGCCGGATGATACGCCCCTCCCGCTGCTGCAAGTCGGCGGGACGCCACGGACATTCCAGATGGTGCAGGGCGATGAGCCGCTGCTGTATATTGGTTCCAGCGCCCATTTTGGCGGTACTGCCAATCAGGATGCGGATTTGACCGGAGCGGACTTTGCCGAACAGCTCTTTCTTCTGGCTCTCCGTCTTGGCGCTGTGGATGTAGGCGATTTCCTCGGCGGGGACGTCTTTGTCCACCAGCTTGTCGCGCAGGGCGTCGTAGATGTTGAACTGGCCATCGTTCTTGGGCGTGGACAGGTCGCAGAACACCAGCTGTGTGGATTTCTGTGCCGCCGTGCGCTGCCAGATGGCATAGACATTCTCGGCGCAGGCGTTGACTTTCCCGGTCTCGCTGGCCGGGAGCATAGGATTCATCATCCGCTGGTCCAGCGCCAGCTTGCGCCCGTCATTGGTAATCCGCAGCATATTGTCCACACTGGGGTCTACCATCTTATTGCGGACTTTCTCAGCCCGCTCAGACAGCGCGGCGACCATCTCTTTCTGGTGTTCAGACGGCTTTAAGACAATGTTGTGGTAATTGGCCTTGGGCACCGGAAGATTCAACATATCCGCCGTCTGAATGTCCGCGATTTCCTTGAACATGGACATGAGCTCCGGGAGGTTATAGAACCGCGAGAACCGGGTCTTGGCCCGATAGCCGGTGCCCTCCGGGGCCAACTCGATGGCCGTCACGGTCTCCCCGAACGTAGACGCCCATGCGTCAAAGTGGAGCAGTCCGTGCTCCTCCAGACTGTGATACTGGAGGTACTTCTGCATGGTATAGAGTTCCACCATGGTGTTGCTGACGGGTGTACCTGTGGCGAAAATCACGCCGCGCCCGCCGGTCAGCTCGTCCAGGTAGCGGCACTTCATGTAGAGGTCGCTGGACTTCTGGGCCTCGGTTTGGCTGATGCCACCCACATTGCGCATTTTGGAAAATGCGGCGAGGTTTTTATAGTAATGTGCCTCGTCCACGAACAGGCGGTCTACGCCCAGTTCTTCAAAGGTCACCACATCATCCTTGCGGCTCTGGTCGTTGAGCTTTTCCAGTTTGGCCTGGATGGATTTTCGGGCGCGCTCCAGTTGCTTTATGGAGAACCGTTCCCCGTGGTTGGCCTTCAGCTCGGCCAGCCCGTCCAGAATGTCCCTCTCCTGCTGCTCCAGGATGTACCGCTGGCGCTCCACACTCATAGGGATTTTTTCAAACTGGCTGTGCCCGATGATGATAGCGTCATAGTCGCCGGTGGCGATGCGCCCGCAGAACCGCTTGCGGTTTTTGGTCTCAAAATCCCGCCTGGTCGCCACCAGGATGTTCGCAGCGGGATAGAGCTGCAAGAACTCGGTTGCCCACTGCTCCGTCAGGTGGTTAGGGACAACATACAAGGATTTCTGGCACAGTCCCAGGCGCTTGCTCTCCATACCGGCAGCTACCATCTCGAACGTCTTGCCTCCGCCCACTACATGGGCCAGCAGGGTATTTCCGCCGTACAGGATACGAGCGATAGCGTTGACCTGATGGGGTCGCAGCGTGATTGCCGGGTTGATACCCACAAAGTTGAGGTGGCTCCCGTCGTACTCCCGGGGGCGGATGCTGTTGAACTTCTCATTATAGAGCCGCGTCAGCCGCTCCCGGCGCTCCGGGTCTTTCCAAATCCAATCTTGGAACGCCTGCTTGATAAGCTCCTGCTTACCTTGGGCAATGGCGGTCTCCTTCTTATTGAGCACGGGGACTCGGTTTCCATGCTCGTCCTCCACATAATCCACCACACGGACTGAGCGGAGATTCAAGGTCTCCTCGATGATTTTGTAGCCATTGGCCCGGGCCGTTCCGTAGGTGCTGCACGCCTGGACGCTGCTCCGGTCCCGGCTCTTGCCCTCGATACGCCAATCCCCTGTGTATTGGGAGTAATGGACGCAAATCTTATCCCGCATATACCAGGGGGTGCCCATGAGCTCATGGGTGAACTGATTTACCACATCAACGGGGAGCCAGGTAGCACCCAGGCGGACGGAAATCTCCGCAGCGGTCAGGTCTGTGGGCTGCACCGCCTCCAGGGCCTCTACATTGACGGTGTAATCCTCGGGGTGGAGCTCGGCACTTTGCTTCGCAATGGCCAATTTCTCCCGGACATTGCCGGACAGGTACTCGTCGGCGGGGAAGTACTTAGGAAGATTGCCGTCACCCTCATAGAGCGGATTTAAGAAGATAACTCCCTGGAGGTCTTTGTAAATCTCGTTCTCTGTCTTTCCAGTGAGTTCCATCATGTAGGGCATATCGACTTTCGCTCTTTCGCCCATGGACAGGGCCAGAGCCTCGGATGCCGTATCCACGTGGCTGACCACTACGCGCCGCTTGATGGTGCGCTGACTGAACATATCCGCCTTGCGGACAAACTTACCCTCGTCGTCCAGGACTTCCAGAGAGCTCAAGAGAAAGTAGGAGCTGTCCGCCCGGAACGCGGTGTTGTTGGCACGGGCGGTGATGCGCCCGTATTTCCGCACGAACACATCATAGAGGGAATTGAGCTTTCGCTGCTCTGCTTCAATGTCCTCGTCCGGGTAATCCTCGGTCTGGTACTCGATGAGGGAACGCACACAGTCCCGCAGTCCAATCAGACCCTTGACGCGACCCTCCGCCGTGCCAGAGATACAGACGGGGCTCATGCAGCTGTTCTCTCGGAAGTACACTTTACCGTCCACCAGAGTATAGCTGTAATTACGTACTGCGGGGTCGGCGGGGATGGAGTTATCTGCCTCCGCACCCTCCAATTCAGCGGGAGCGTCCTCCGTGTACGTTCCGTGGATATTCTGGATGACCTCGGCCAGCTGCTCCGACAGGTCGGCTCCCTCGATGGGTATTACAGTGAAATCCTGCCTGCCGTACTGAGTGTTCTCGGCAGTCTGGATACCCAGAATCATCTCCGGGTGGTCCACGAAATAGCGATTGATGGCAAAGCCGTTGGCACTTTCCCCGAGCTGCACCCAGGCCGGCTCGGACAGGTCGATGTGCTCCCGCTTTTGCAGGAAGATGATGTCCGTCACGACCTCCGTGCCGGCGTTGGCCTTGAACGCGTTATTGGGGAGCCGGATGGCCCCCAGCAGCTCCGCCCGCTGGGCCAGATACCGGCGCACGGCGGGGTCTTTGGCGTCCATGGTGTAGCGGCTGGTAACAAAGGCCACGATTCCGCCGGGGCGCACCAAATCCAAAGATTTTGCAAAGAAGTAGTTATGAATCGAAAAGCCCAGCCGGTTATACGCCTTGTCATTGACCTGATAGTTGCCGAAAGGCACATTACCCACGGCCACGTCAAAGAAGTCTTTGGGATAGCTGACACGTTCATAGCCCTGGACAGTGATGCTGGCTTTTTGATAGAGCTGCTGGGCGATACGCCCCGTCAGGCTGTCCAGTTCCACGCCGTACAGCTTACTCTCGGCCATACTCTCCGGCAGGCAACCGAAGAAGTTGCCCACGCCGCAGGACGGCTCTACGATATTCCCGGTCTTAAACCCCATACAGCCCACAGCCCCGTAAATCGCCTTGATGACCGTAGGGCTGGTATAGTGGGCGTTGAGGGTAGACGCCCGGGCGGCGGCGTACTCATCCTCGGTCAGCAGGGCCCTGAGCTCGGCGTACTTGCTGTGGTGCTCGTCAAAGCAGTCCGCCAGACCGCCCCAGCCCACATACTGGGCCAAAATCTCCTGTTCCTCCGGGGTGGCAAAACGGTCCTCCGCCTCCAGCTTTTTCAAAAGCCGTATGGCTCGGACATTGCGTGCGAACTTCTCGCCGGGGGTGCCCACCCCCAGGGCATTGTCATGGATGCGGTAGTTATGCCGCTGTTCCTCCGGGATTTCCGGGTGCAGGACGGTGGGAGATATTTTTCCGGGCCTGCGCGGTGCCGGTGGGGCGGCGGGTGCTTTCTCCCGCTGCTCCGGCTCGGCCTGTTCCGTGGTGGCCGGGGTCTTAGTCGCCGGCTGGATGGTCTGCACCGTGTTCAACAGATGTTCATTCAGGGGATTTTCGGTCAACTTGGAGTCAAACTCGGTGCGCGGCATGACATCCTGAAACAGCGGGCAGTCCGGTTCGCACAGGGTCACATTCTCGTCGCCATAAGCCACCAGTACATATTCTTTACTCCCAATGTGAACCGTGGTGCCCAGAGGCAGGTGGTGGGATTTCACCGGCTCGGGGGCTGCCTCCGACTCCACAGGCGCGGGGAGCTCCGGCGCATTTATCCCAGAAATGCCGGAACCGGAGACCGCTGCGGACTCCGGTTCGGGCTCTGGATTTGATTTTGCTGCGGGGGCAGGCTGCTCCACCGGCTCCGCCCGGTCCCGGCTCTTTGGCATGGGACGCCGGGGCGCGGCGGGCTTTCGCCTGAGCTGGCGCTGCGGGGCATCCTGCGGCAGGCTCCGGGCCAGCTTACCCAGCTCCAGCAGCAGGGCGCGGGAGATGTTACTGGCGGCGTTGCCCAGGACGGACAACGTCTGCGGTGTGGAGAAATCATAGATATGCTCATAGTCGGCGTCATCATAATACTGGTCAGCATCCACGCCGCAGCGGGTAAGGACGATATAGCCGACACTGGCTTCCAGCGGCAGACGGAGCCACATGGACAGATTCAGCTCGTCCAGTTCTTCCAATAGGCTGTCCGCCTTGAGCTGCTCCAGCTGCTCCAGATAGCAGGCGAGCTGGCTTTTCACAGCCAGCTCACAGATTTTGATGATTTTTTCTGTAAAGCCCATACCGGTAATACCGGCGTCCGGGTACATCTGCTCCAGCTTTACGGAGACGGCCTCCTGTTGCTCCGGGCGGATGGTCCACAGGCGCAGCGGACGTCCGAGCCGTTCCCGGCTGGGATGGGTGTCTGATACATCAAAGACGTAGCGCAGGCGTGGCCTGCGGCCCCTGGTGTCAATCAGGGCAATGCCGTGTGCGCCTCGGTTGACCCAGCGGCCCATCCGGTCATTCCACAGGGAAAGCTCGGCGCAGGCCGTGGCGTCCGGCCTCTGGCCGAAAATCAGAAGCTGGTCAGGAAAACTATACTTGTAGACGCGGGCGGCAGTCTGGAGAAACTGCCGCCACGCGCCCCGATGGGCGGTCAGGTCGGAAGTGAGTTTGTCGGCCATACCGATGACCGCTTGCAGCTTACTTGCCATAAGGGTGCTCCTTTCTCCCGGCCTGTCCCGCTTATACGGCTTGCCGGTTATTCAGTTTTCAAAATCTTATCAATGGGTTCAAACCCGAAGCTGTCCGTGTAGTAAGCATGGGTTTCCCCGCCCTGGTGCAAAATCACGATGTCACTTACGGACATGGAGCGCATTTTACGCCCGAAGGGGCGTGTGTCCCGATTGTGCCGCACGAAAAGGGTCTCCAGGTCGGTGCCGCTGCCCAGCATCCCGGAATAGACGCGGGTATAATCGGCCAGGGAGATGCGGTCTTTTGCCTCGTCATAGTCCCGGAAGCAGTAGTCCGCGTGTATATCGGCCTGATAGACCTCGTAGTAGTCCGCTGTCCCACCCTCCGGGGCATAGATGCTCCCGGCACGCTCCATAATGCCGGCGAACTCCAGCATGTGATAGACGGAATTGCCAATCCGCGCATGGGCATCGTCAATGTATGTGCAAGGCAGGATGGACACTGTACCGTCAAAGCGGGTCAACACAATGTTGCTCCCGTCCGGGATGGTCATGACCTCGTGGTACGCGCTGTCCACAAAGCGGATGCGCTGACGGGGCGCTTCGGTATTGGTTAAATCTTTCATGGCTATCTTCCTTTCATGATTTATGTGGCAAAAATTGTGATAAATTTTGCCACACTGCCTGTTTTTTGTTCGATGCGCCTCGCGGACGCCTCGCATCGGGAAAGCGCCAGTCGTTTTGAGCCCATTTGTGGCAGAAAATCCAAAAAATTTGTCACATGAAGGCTATATATCGAAACTCACGATAAGACGTATGTTTCGCTTGATATTTGTCATAGCCCATGTGGCAAACTTATTTTGTCACTGCCACACGCGAAACAACGGCATATCGCATATTTCACGCTTTTTGTTGCATTTTTACATTTTTATTTCAGTCAATTCTGAGAAAAAAGAGGGAAATATGTAAAAACAAAAAGGCTTAAACAAAATATGCAACATTGCCACACAAGTGCTTTACAGGCGCATCTACAAGGCGCTCCGTCGGCAGCATGGTCTGTGCACCAGCGGAGCGCCAGTTGTGTTCTCCTTCTTCCCCCTTCCTTTTGGTGTAAACCCGGAGCGGGGGCCCTGCACCGGTATCCATCCTGCGGCGGGTATCTGCCCTCAGAAGGGCGGCGCGTCGTCCCCTTCATCCGTGCAGCAGGTCTCGCCGTTGGCGATACTGCTCTCGGGGATGTCCCGCTCATCGTGGCCGTGGATATTGCCGTGGATGCAGCCATTCCGCCGCCAGAACAGGATGGGTCTGCCGTCCTCCAGCTCATAGCTCCGAATGTCATTCTCAGGGTCGTCGAGGCGGCGGCACATTTCCTCTACCTGTGCGTCGTCGGTATCGCTGAACTGATGGTCGAGCTCCCCGCAAAAATAGGCGTAAATCTGCATCATCAACATCTCCTATCCATTGTTGTTATTTTTCCATTCGCGCCACGCCGCGTACTGCTCCTGGCTCATGGGCTCCGGCTCCGGGGTGGTGATATACTCCTGGGGCCCGAAAATGGCAACGCCCATCTTCGGGAGCTCCTGCCGCGTGATGACCTTTGCCGGGATATTCGGACTGCTGCTGGGTATCTCGATACGCACAAGGGTCAGGAGGCGGTCATAGTAGTAGTCCACATCCAGATAACGCTCCTCGGCGTCGGTCATTTCCAGCTCATAGATGTACTTGGCGAGGTCTCCATAGACATTCAGGCGGGTGGGAGCCTGCCTGTCGTCGTTGTTGTCATAAAGCGTGATTTCCCGGGCGGTCTGGCCCTGGGCCATCATCCCGGATATGGAGCCGTGATAGCGATATAATCTACTCATGCTCTCTCCTATCTCGAATGTACGCGGCAAGCAGGCTGCTTTTATAGCAGTAGCAGTACAGGTTGTACTCGCCCTTGTGGGGATTAAGCCGCATATAATAGGCATGGTCCTCTGTGTCCACACGGATTCCATACTCACGGCTGTTACCATAGGATGTATCGGGGTGGGAATAGCAGTATCGAGCCAAAGAATCCCGGTTTTTGAGAATCCCACTGTAAGCGTCGTCAAAACGCAGAGCGTTGATGACAGCATCAAACTCACCCTTGAACGCCGGTGTTTTTAGGTCTGTCCGAAAATCATTCCAGGTACTGTAAAACCCTTTTCCGCTGCTGTCCATGTCGGCCCGGAGATAGCCGATACACCCCATCTGTTCCATAATTACCTGCTCTTGCGAGTAGGTAAACTCCCTCTCCCCGGGAATAATCGGCCTGATGCTCATATTCATTTCTTTGCTTCCTCCTTCCGTTGTTCATGCTCTGCAACTTTGGCCTTGGCCCACTCGGGCAGCTTGTCCATGTCAGCGATACCCAGCACATCCCCAATCTCCCACCGGCACTTTTCGCCGGAGTAGAGCTCCTGGAAGAACACCGCACGGCCTCCGGCATTGGGCTGGCAGCCGAAACCGCTGAGTGCATAGCCGAGCTGGTAGTCTGCGGAGCGGTATTCCGGCGCGAGACTGCTGGGCCGCAGGATAATCAGCTTGCCCACCAAGGATTCCTCCGGCTGGCGCTTGCGGCAGTGGTCCATCGACAACGCGGCAAACGGGAGGCCCCGTTCCGCCCGCTGCTGCTTTAATGTCTCCACCTGCTGCTGGAGCCTCTGGGAAAAGAGCTCCACGGCCTCAAAGTAGTCATCGCTGCCAACAGCTTTCGTGAAGCGGGGAAAGCCCAGAAAATCCACATCCTGATAGCAGGTCAGATAGGGTGCTTCCTTGTCCTCCGGGTTATGGCCCATCAGGAGCGTCCTGCCCCCGATGCGGAGCCGCTGCGTGATTTTGTACTCCCCCGCCATGTCCTGGTTAAAGTCCTCCGCAGAGACAAGAACCGTATAGCAATCCTCGCACTCGATGCAGACATCGCTCGGGTCATCACTGTTCCCGTAGGCCACGCAGGAGATTTCGTGCCCCACATGGGGCAACAGTTTTTCGGTCATCCAGTTTTTCATACACGCACCTTCCTTCTTATGTATCGCAGGGGCGGGCCCTTTGGCCCGCCCCTCCTGTTTTGTCAAATGGGCAGCTCCCCGTCCTCATCATCGTAGCCCTCGTCAGTGTTGGGCTGCTCGGCCTCGCCCTTGGGCCGGTCACCGAAGTAGGCGCGATTGGCCACAATCTCGGTGGCGTAATGTCGATTGCCGTCCCGGTCTACCCAGGGCCGGAGCTGCAACCGGCCATCAATGATAACCATGCGGCCTTTGGTAAACCGACGGGCGATATTCTCGGCAAGGCCGCGCCACGCCACAATGTCGATAAAGTCCGTATCGTACTCGCCGTCAGGGTTTTTGACATCCCGGTCACAGGCGATGCGGAACGAACAGACGGGCGTTCCCTTGGGGGTGTAGCGCAGCTCGGGGTCGGCCACCAGCCGGCCCATGATAGAAATGTGATTCAGCATGATAGATTTTCCTCCTTAATTTTTGTCGTTTTCCGAAGCTAACTCGCGGATACAGTCATCACAGTATGGGTGCTCATACCCATCCTTGGTGTGCCAATGCGTCTTGTCCTGTCGGAGCAGCAGACCGCAGGCGTCGCAGCGCGTGTAGTGCTCGTCGTAGCAGGTCTGACAAATCTCAACGCCGTCGCCGTCGTATGTAGCGACCTCGCTGCGCGGGACACGCTTGCCGCACTCCTCGCACTCAAAGGTCTCGGCCTGCAAGCAGCCCCAGCAAACCCGGTAGCCGCAGTAGTCAGTCAGGTCAGACTCCCGGTGCCACCTGCCGCAGAAGGCACACATATAGCTTTTTTCTCTCTCGCCGGCCAAGATTTATTTCCCCCCTCTCGCCGTTAAACTGCAACCTTAAAACTGGTCAAAGTATTCTCCGGCGTCCGACAAGGACGCAAAAAGCCACCTCCGCAGAGGTGGCCTTTTCCCTATCTTTATGTACCCATTCTCGCTTGAGCCCGGAGACTAATGCCGCTCCTGTACTGGACGGAACGTAATCTCGCCTTCCATGACCATTTCGGTCAGGTAAGCCGCAACGCTGGCCGCCGGGCCGCCGTTCCAGTCGTCCTCTTTGACGGACATGACGAACTCCTCGTCTGTGAAGACTTTCGTGCAGATTTTCATATCAACATAGCCGAAGCACCAGGAATAGGCTTCAAACTTGATGGCGTCTGCCATAATCATAGCGCCGATTGCCTGCTGGAGCATAGTATTTTTGTTCATGGTGATAGCCTCCCCGTATTTTCTTTCGTTTTTCACCGGCGCGTGACCACACGCACCAACCGGCTCGAACCTGGACTAAGGATATGTGAGACGGGTAAAACCGATTTTGTCTCGAAATTCTGATACAGGATGGATGCCGATGGATATCTGTTCCAGTATGTTTGCTCGGAAAAAGAATATCCCGCCCCGGAATCGGGGCGGGATGCAGCAGATTCTGCGTTGTCGTGGTGTTTCCCGGTGCGGCGCCGCAGCGCCGCACCAGAGTTGTTTCGATTTTTCCCGGCGCGGCGCCTGTGTGACGCGCAGATGTACGAAAAAAATCCCCGCTCCGGAGACCGGAGCGGGGGGGGTGCTGGGGCGGATTTGACCATGGGTTAAAGCACCGTATGGGTCATTTTGATTCATGCCGATTTGGCTGCGGTTTTCTCCGGTGCGGCGGTTATCGCCGCACAATGGTAGGAAAATCCCCGTCCCGGAGACCGGGACGGGGTGTGTGGAGAACCGATTAGTAGTCAAGGACGCCCTCATAAGTCCAACCGACATTGTACAGAATCTGGGAAATCTGACCACGAGTCAGGGGGCTGTACGGAGCGAAAGTGCCCTTGCTGTCTACGCCGCCAATCATGCCGAGGTTGTACGCACGGCAGATGGCTCTCTCGCAGGCGGCGATGATTTGTTCCTTAGTTGCGGACTTCATAATCAGGACTTTGCCCATCATTTCCCAGTTTTCGTTAATCCACTGGTGGATGTCGTCGCCGTCGGGTAGGTCGTCCACGGAAGTAATGGGAGTGACATTTCTGCCTGCCGCAACGCTGGAGTACCATGCGTCATAAATAGCGTTGGTGGTAGAACCGATTGCGTGACGTTCATTGGAGACATAATTGGTCAGCATGCCGCCATCTACGCCGCCTGCATTGTACAGTACGGAAGTCTCTTTTTCGGTGAGCGTAGTAGAGCCACCACCGAGGCCTTCTTCGAGGCGTCCTGCGTAGAAGATTGCGGCAAATGCACGGGACGCAACAGCGTTATCTTCGAAGATTTCGTAGCCGAGGAGATTACCGCCGGGCTGATTGCCAACCAATCTGGTGAAGATAATGGCAGTCTGAGCACGGGTGAGGCTGTCGTTGGGGCCGAACTTGCCGCCGCCATAGCCGGCGAGCAGTCCGCCTTCGGTGAGCGTCATGACGGGGTGGTAGCACCACATGCTGGTGGGTACATCAGTGTACGAGTTGCTGTAACTGGTGGACGGGGTGCCGACGGTGAAGACCTTGGTAGGCTCACGCATACCGGAGAGGTCATCGGGGTCAGCAAGGCCGTTGAAGACCAGCGACAGACTGAGCAGCATGGCAACGCAGAGAACGATGCTGAGGATGTTGCGAATTCGTTTCATGTGAGAAACCTCCTTAGTAATGATATTTTTTCGACAGGACTTAATCCTATCACCGTTTTTTCCGGCGCACGCCCTGAAGGCGGGCGCTCCATGGGGCGCTCTGCGCCCGCCGCGTAAGCGGCAATCTGAATCATCAACGGCTGCGTAAGCAGCGATTTCTGTATCAGCGGCTGCCGCAGCAGCAGTCTTGGAGTGTATTTTTGTGCCGGTAAGCAACGGTTTGTCTTTATATTAGGCCGTTTTAATATTGCAAAAGAATTAGTCACACTTTCGCCGCTTATCGTCTATAATATTCCACGCGAGTAGAAAGACCACAAGAGCGGCAATCACAGCACAGCCAGTCGGAGTGCGAATCGCGTTGATGATACGGCCTCCGCAGGGGATATGGGCGATATACCGGGCATACAGGTTGTCTGGCGTCACGCTGACACCATCATCGGTCTGGTTGGCATCACCTCGGGTAATAGCTCCTGCATCTGTTATATCCACGATGCGGTGGACAATCTGCTGCCCGTCAGACCGGCGGGTATAGACCACGATGTCGCCCACGGAGAGGTCATCATAGTCCACCTGAGTTGTAACCAGGCACACGCTATATGTGTGGATGGTCGGCTCCATGGAACCGGACTGTATCACACACAGACGCAAGCCGGACAGCAGCAGAGAAAATAGAATAACGATGCAGACACCGGCCACAATACAGATGGTACGGTGCTTTTTTATGGCTTTTCTCATTTTAGTCCCTCCCTTTCACAGCTTACACCGGCAGCGATAATCGCTGCCAACACCCGCCGTGGGAGAGTTTACCAAAAAGAATTATACTCGGATATTCGCACATATTCAAGTCCTTTTTTCCACCCTATACTTTTTACATTACATAGGCGCAAGGGAAAGAGGTGGATGGTATGATTAGCTATGAGCCGCTGTTCCGGACGATGGAAAAGCGAGGGATTTCCTCTTATCGTCTGGAAAAAATGGGGTTTAGCAGAGCCACATATTACGCAATCAAGTCCGGCCAGAGCGTCTCCACCAACACCATTGACCGCTTGTGCCACCTGCTTAACTGCCGCGTGGAGGATGTGATGGAGCACATCGAGACAGAGGATAATGAATAACGATGCACCGCGAGAGCGTTCCTGCTGGGATGCTCTCGATTTTTTGTTTCTGGTTCTGATTGTAGGGCGTGTGACGGTGTTTGTCAACGATGCTGGCAGACATAGAAAGATAGGTCTGTTGTCCCACGGGCTTGCGCCCGTGGGGGATGGAAATTATTTGACTGACAGCCGCCTGACGGCGGCTGTTCGAGTTTACAGGCAAAAGCTGGGGAAGACTCCAGAGAGCACGCAGCGGGCGGAACGTCCAGCCTGTTTCTCTCCCCCGTCTTGCTCCCTGTAAACAGGGGGTTTCAGGGGGGCGTAGCCCCCCTTTTAATAAATGTGTGGACGAGAAATTTTGATTCTTCCTGTTGTCTTAATGATAGACGGAGTACAAAATGCGATGTGTGCAAGGTGTGCAGGGTAGAAACTATCTTTTCTCATACTTTTAATTTATAAAAACAGAAAAATAAAAATGTAAGAAACGGGTAATTGTACCCTGCACACCTTGCACACCGTAGCGGAAGGCTGTTGTGGAGTGTTGAAAAGTTTGCATTCTACCCTGCACACCCTGCACAGGCATGAAGCCCAGGCTCGGCCCGCAGGAACGCCCAAGGGCCGGTGCGGACGCAGGGCAGGATGCCGCCGCAGCGAGCCCTGGGCGCATTGTGCAAAGCGACAAATTTTATGCGGGATAATCTGCTGATGCGGCAATTTCAAGGCAAGTTTGTTCATAAATGAGCAGACTTGTTTTCGTCATTTTTTCAGCTATATTTTAACCGTTTTTGTTGTAATATTGATATATTTTCTGCAAAATGATATAATTTTTATAGAGCAAAGCACAAATTCTCTCCGAGATTTGAGGTGACTATATCATGAGCGACCTACCGAAATATTTGGACGAATATCAGAAGCTCTGTATGCAGCAGCTATCATACCTCTCCCAGCGTATGACGCAGCGTGAAATGCTGGACAAGGAAATAACTGACCTCTACGAAAAAGCAAAGAGCGATTATCAATATGTCCACGCTATTTTGGAAAAAAGCAGAGCTGAAACCGAAGATAATGCAAAATCCCGCAAGAACCGTCGTACCACAAAGAACAAGAGAACCTATACGACCCGCCCCGTCCTCCAAATGGCACCGGACGGGAAAATCTTACATCAGTTTGATACCTTGGCCCAGGCCTCACAGGCCACCGGCATCCTGTCAAACTACATCTCTATTGCAGCCCGCACCAAATCTTACACGCGGGACGGCTCCTACTGGCAGTTCTTGGAGGACTACCAGCCTCCCGGTCTCAATGATGGTCTCATGGCCGGTATTGACGTAACCCGGCCCGTCTTACCAGAATCAGCCGTTGATGCGGATGCCGCCGGCGGAAAGCCAGACGATACTATATAACAAGCAAGAGCCCCGATGTCATGCGACACCGGGGCTCTTGCTTGTCTCAATCTTTGTGGGGCGTATCCCCCTGCTCCATTACATACCGGATACAATCCAGGGCAAAAGCCCCCTCGCAGCGGTAGCCCAGCTCCTGGCTGTATCGCCGGATGCGCTCCAGCTCCGCCTCGTCCACGGTGCAGCGCAGCAGGCCCCGGCGGGCCGTCTGGTTTTTCCCCGGAATTTCGGCCCGCCAGAACGGAGCCATGCCGTAGTGCCGTAAGATGGCATTGACCTCATACTGTTTCAGCCCGATGGCGCGGGCAACCTGCCGGAGCGTGCAAAATCCGCCCTGAGCCGCCATGCACTCCATTTTCTCCCGCAGCTTATCCGGAACGGGCTCCGGGTCAAACACGTTTTTGGTGGGCAGACCCAGCATGGCTTGTATCATGATGTATCGGTCTGGCACAAGCTGCTCCCAGGTCTTGAGGCGGTTGGCCATGCTGGTGGAAATGCTGGAGCCGAACACCCTCTCTGTCATCGCTGTTCCATGATAATCGCACAGGGCGGCGTATAGTTTGGCTTTGTCCACAATGATGCCGGTCTGCCTAACGATTTCCATGTAACCCCGATTAAGCAGCGCCTGATAGAGATTGTTACAGGCGGGCGGTGACACGGACGCAGGAAGCATCCAGTACTCCCGCACCAGCTCACTGACCCGGAGCTCAGCGGGTGATATGTCCATATCCGGCTTCTTATCCGTCTCCATCGCTCCCAGGGGGAAAAAGCAATTATTGAGTGTCAATCTCGCATTGGCAACGGTAATCTGCTTCAGTCGGCACTTATGCTTGACGCACACACCGGAGAGGGGTATCTGGTGCTCCACATGGTAATACGCCTCTCCGTAAATCTGTGCGTCCTCCTGGACACACAGTGGGCAGTATCGCAGAGCGTAATCGCCCCGGGGAAAGGTCTTCCACAGGTGGGTGGGGGTCTTGCCCCGCCCTTGGAGCAAGTCATCCAACAGGGCCTCACGCTCCTGCGGCTGATACATCCGAGTGTAATATAGGAAGGGCGTGTGGCGAAGAATCAGTCCCTCCCCATCGAACACCCTCTCGGGGAACTGGGAGAGAACAGCGTAGATAGCTGCGTTGGGGTAGAGCGTTGCCATCTTAACCCCTGCCTTGCTACCAAAGAGCTGCCGCTTGACGATGTTATGCTCCCGTATTCCGCTGGATATATAGTACCGGCACAGCACACTGTAAAACAGTTCGCCCGGGTATGGGGTTGGAAAATAGGTCAGCACAGTACCACCTCCTCCACCATTCCTTGGGACAGCAGCAGCTCCCGGAGCGTCCCTGCCTTAAAGGCCACCAGAAGGTCGCGCTCGTCCCGCTGGTCTGCCTTTCTGCCCCGTGGGACAGCGTAGAGCCGCTTGACGGGGCTGATGTCCTTGGATGTATTTTCGGCCTCCTGTGGGCCCGGATTGCCCTCGGGCGGCTCTATGTTCCCCTCTGCCGGGGGCCGGAAGTCAGACAAGAATGTCCCCGTTCCCAGCTCCCGGGGCGGCTGGATGGCCAAATAGTCCGCTGCCGCCGCAACCATCTTGCCGTCTATCTTATCCACGCCCCGCATAAGCGCTTGAGCTTGGGCTTCTTCTAATATTTTGGAGATGTAGGCCGGGATACCACCACTGAAATCATAAACTTGATTGGCCAGCTTGTCGGTCAGCGTGGCTTGCTCCGGCGTGTACTGATACGGCCAGAGTGACGACAAAAAGCTCCGGTAGGCTCCATCCGGCTTGAATGGCAGGAGCCGTGGGCCCCGTGTCCGCCGCCGCAGATACTCCTCACTCTGGAACACGGATTCTGCAAGTGTCGTCCCGGTAAAATAGACCGCCGTACAGGTGTCGTTGGTGAGCTCGGTCAGAAAGCGTATCAGCGGCTTAATTCTGTTGGTGCGCTGGGCGGTGGCGACAACGTTCTGTATCTCGTCTACAACCAGGAGGCCCACATTGTAGGTTACGCACAGGGTCTTGATATAGGTGGCCACGGCGCTGGCCGACCCGGCGTGCGCCCGCAGCAGATAGTCCAGGTGATTACTCCCCACGGCCATGTCCAGAGCCCGGACGATGTTATAGGCCATGGTCTTTTGGCTGGCGTCGCTGGGGCACTCCACGTGGAGCCACAGGACTTGTTTACAGAAAAACGCCTTGCCCAGATAGGTCTCATGGCTGACCACCTGGGGCATGAGCATGAGGCAACGTTTCAAAGTGCTGGTCTTGCCGATACCGGGTGTGCCCAGCAGGGCGCCGGACTGTGCCTGGGCTCCATATCCTGCCACAGAGCTGTTTGAAAACAGGGCATTGATACGGGTCACGCGCTCCCGTGATGTCAGCGTGTGATAGCTGCTCTGAAGCATCCGGTAGAGCGAGTCGTAGATGTAATACATATAGTCCAGCGGGATAAAGACGGTGGGCAGCAGGGCCAGCCCCTGACGGCGCTCGGCCATGCTCATGTTCTGGCACGCCTGGGGGGGAGGCGGGCAACACTTGATTTGCCGCTCAAACTGAGCCACATCCAGGCACTCCGGCAGCGCCTCGATAAGCGGATTGCGGCTCCCGGTGTTGTCATAGACGGCCTCTACCGTCTGTACCCCAAGATTGTATTTCATGTCAGGCTCCTCCTCTCTTGGGCTCGGTTTTTCTGAATGTCAGAGATGTCCCTGCTCCCGGTGCTCTGCTCCTCGGCCTGCCGGATAATGCGCTCTATCTCGCTCCGCATGGCGACACGGGCCTCCAGCTCGGCTTGGCGGGCAGCTTTCTCTTTCTCTGATTCCTCCCGGCGCATGACTGCCACATCGGCCATATCATAGCCGCTGTATCGGGCGCTGGACGGGGCCAGGGCACAGGGTATGAGCCGCTTGTCCTCGGCAATCACATAGATATGGCTGGTGTCCTGCGGGTCGTAGGCATACTCGATTTTCCCTCCAATCGTCAGCTCCGCACCGCGCTCCGGCAGATAGCGCAGGCCGTTACACAGGATGCCCTTGCGGGTGAGCTTGCTGGACGCACGGGGCAGGGAGCGGCGGTAGAGTTCGGCAGCATCTACATCCAGCAGCGTGGTCTTGCCCTGGTCAACAAGCCATTGCCACAGTCTTGCGGGCGTGTTGGGAGCATCCACGGGCAGATGGCCAATTTCGGTCAGGACGCGGCCCTTATTGAGCGCAATAATCGTATGTATCACGATGGCCGTGTACTCGTCCAGCGTCAAGATAGCCTGCTTGCGGTAGTCTGTGGCCCACCGCTCACCCACATCGTCCCCAATGACGCCGCGCCCCCGGAGCATGGATTTATAGCTCTCCTGGATTAAGTCCATCGCTCGCTCCACCAGAGGCTTTTCCTCAGCCCTGAATGGCGGGAGCGCCTGCCGGTCGATGCCGTAGCAGATACACAGCTCATCAATGCGATTGCCTACAAACTCGCCGCCTCTATCGCTGATGATTTCCGAGGGCAGGCCCCGGCTGGGCCAATCCTCGGGACGCAGGTCTATCCCATAGGCCGCACAGTAGGCCCGCTTGTCCATGGCCGCGTTGGCGATGCAGGCCATCATAGCGGTCTCGCCCGCGTCCAGGCCGACATAGAGACCGGCAATCAGGCCGCTGGCCGTGTCAATGGCCAGATAGACGTTGGGGCGTCCTATGACCTTGCTCCTGTCCCACTTGGACACCAGGTAGATGTCCCCCTGGGTCTCGTCCACCTGATAGCAGCCCACACTCTTCCTGTATTGCATAGCAGAGCCATACAGCGGCCGGTTGTTGCGCTGGTAGGCCGTCAGGCCCTCCCGGGAGATTTCCTTCTGCGGGTCATCTTTGAAATGTCTGAAATAATAGGTTCGGAAGCTGCTCCAGGACGGTATCTCGTCGGCCAGTGTTCCTTGGTTGGTGTAGTTCTCCAGAATATAGAGTTCGTATGCCGTGCGGAGACTGCCACGTTTGGCGCTGAAATAATACTTGTGGATTGCCGCCTCGTAGTCCGGTCTGCGGGTGCTCTCCCGTGGCTTGGCCCTGGTCAGACTCCCGTAGGCCAGATAGGCGTGATACAGGCGGCGCAGCCGTCTGACCGTGGTGTTGTGCTCCCGAGCGATGGCTGCAAATACTGATGTGCGGTGGGCCTCGTCCGTGATGCAGCGGTCATCCTCCAGGGCTGGCCGGAGCAGGTTGTATCGCTGCTGCTGGGCGTTGGACTTAGGGCGCTCTCGGTTGCGGACATACTCCTCCGGCGCGGCAATCCGCTCCGCACGCTCCAGCTCGC
>ERZ1643251.1512-NODE-1512-length-26300-cov-6.349781_pt1 | contig 26300 bp, 28 predicted proteins | sample MGYA00579261_ERZ1643251 | MGnify/ENA primary metagenome ERZ1643251 (study PRJEB29033, sample SAMEA4952267) | chicken gut metagenome | biome: Broiler Chicken; feature: Gastrointestinal Tract; material: Caecum | place: Ireland | collected 2018 | study: Broiler... | reverse complement strand
AGGGACGATATAGGCGTGTTCATTCAGTCGTTCATCCAGCGCAGCCAAGAAAATATCCACGTCGGGATGATCCTTCTGCACAGTCTCCACGCCCTCCGGCGCAGCCAGAATATCCATCAGCGTAATGTTTTTGCAGCCGTACTTTTTCTTCAAAAGCGCAATCGCCGCAGCAGCGCTGCCGCCGGTGGCCAGCATGGGGTCCACCACAAAAACCTGACGTTCTGCAATATCAGGCGGCATCTTGCAGTAATACTCCACAGGTTCATGGGTCTCCGGGTCCCGGAACAGGCCGATATGTCCAACCTTGGCCGAAGGAATCAGGTCAATGATGGTGTCCACCATGCCCAAACCAGCCCGCAGAATGGGGACAATGGCCAGCTTCTTACCGGCCAGAACGCGCACCTTGGCCACAGCCACCGGCGTCTCCACCTCCACCTCTTCGGTGGGCAGATTACGCGTAGCTTCATAGCACATCAGGGCAGCAATTTCGCCGACGATCTCCCGGAATTCCTTGACACCGGTGCACTTGTCGCGCAGAATCGCCAGCTTATGCTGGATCAGGGGATGATCCAAAACGTGAACAGTTCCCATGGTTATTGGTCTCCTCTCGTCGATTGTAAACGTTCCAGCCGTTCCCGTTCCGCCTGACTCAGGCGCAGATAGGAAGGCGTCATCGAGGCGCCATCACAGGCAATTCCCTGCTCCAGCCGCCGCTGTGCGGCCAAAGCGACGCCGGATGCCCGTTGGTGACGCAAGTGCTCCGGCATCAGGCAAAGATCCGGCAGCTGCTTTCCGATGGTATTATAGCACAGCTGTGCACCATCTCCAACTAAAATTTTTCGTCCTTCCACAGCTTGCAGCTTTTTGCACAATTCTTCCATAGAGATAGCGCTATCCTCCATAAGTCGTTGGGGTACGCCCTGCTCCATTCGGAATATGGCCGTGTATACCTGACTGCGGCGCGCATCCATAGCCGGAACCACAACGCCATCCACCAGTCCGCTGGACCATGCCATGGCTTCCAATGTAGAAACACCACAGCAGGGCAGCTGCCGCCCCCAAGCAAAGCCCTTAGCTGCCGCCACACCGATGCGAACGCCGGTAAAACTTCCGGGGCCGGCTGCCACAGCCACAGCATCCACCTGTTCCACAGTTAGATCACAGTTGCACAGCAAATCCTCCGCCATTTTCATGACGGTACAACTGTGAGTCTGGCCGCTGTTTTGATAATATTCGGCCAGCAGGACGCCATCGTTCAGCAGTGCCACTGACGCCGCCTTTGCTGAGGTTTCAAATGCTAAGATCCGCAAACCGCTGCCCTCCTTCAATGGAAATCACACGTTGTTCCGGGTCATCATCCACCTTGCGCAGCTCCACACGAATGGGGTCTTCCAGCGCATCCTCCACATTTTCGCTCCACTCCACAGCGCAGACGCCGCCACGGGTCAGGTAGTCCTCCCATCCGATGTCGAACAATTCGTCTGCCGAGTGCAGCCGATACATATCGAAATGGAACAGCGGCAACCGGCCGTTCAAATATTCGTTGACCACCGTATATGTTGGGCTGGTAACGCGGTCTGTGATGCCGAGACCAGCCGCCAGTCCCCGGGTAAACGCCGTTTTGCCAGCGCCCAAGTCACCAGTATAGGCCAGCACATCACCTGGCAGCAGATACCGAGCCAGAGCTGCTCCCAGCCGTTCTGTCTCCTGGGGAGACCGGGTAATAAACTCCATATAATCTAACACTCCAAACGCTTCTTATCTGTTCATTTTACCACAGGAAACGACAGGCATCAATCCTTTTGCTTTTTATATTCTTCAATCAGAATCTTGGCGGCATCAAAGTCCAGTCGTTCTTCCATCGCCATGCGCTTGATCAGACCAATATATGGGTCAGCGTCCGCCGTCTCCCCCACCCGGATCTTCTGAATCAGTCGATCCAGCCGCAGGCGAACCGTTGGATAGGTAACGCCATACCGCGCCGCCACCTCTTTCAAGGAGCCAGATGCCAGCACAAAATTTTTCATAAAAGTGACATCTTCCTGTTCCAGATTGTGAAGCCATTCCGGTAAAAGCTGCATTGCTGCACCCCCCTTGTTTTTTATTATAATTTTTAATATTATTAAAGTCAATAATAAATTTTATTAAAAATTTTTTTAAATTAAATTAGCCAAACAGCTGGCCTTTTCTCAAATTTGTCTATTAAAAAACCCGGCCTGTGCGGGATGCACAGGCCGAGTTACATATGTGAAGTGGAGCACTCCCTTTTTATTGGGCCGTTATAGACACAGCAGCATAACCGTCTTCTCCGGTTCTTTTTTCTAGCGGAAAAAACTTCCATCGAAGCGCATCGGTGTTTGGGGAACTCCATATGCTGTATCTTTGCGTGGTCAAAGCATTGTTCCTGCTGTTCGGGTTCCTGCACTGTGAGAATGTGCTGCATGATAGTCTTCACCGCGCTCCAGTCCGAAAGCAGTTAAATTGAATTTTCCACCTTGATAGTCTTTATAGGTATACAATTATAGCTTCTCCCTATTGATCCGGTTCTTCCAGAACCCATGGAAGCTGGGCAGAGAACATCAAGTCAAACTGTGGCTCCGGAAATCCCGGTGCCCCATAAGGGTATGAATCGTGACCACAACATCCTGTACCCCAATCAAAATCACTCTCGTGCAGATTATCCTCACACAGAATCCGGCCCGCCAGCCGGTAGCAGAATTGATACAGATGTTTACCATCGGCTTCGTACAGTTCGCAGACATAGGTCGCTTTCTCTGGCGGAATCTGAAGCTGTTCCAGCAGCTTTATAACTGGGGATGGCAGTTGTTTCTGCTGCGCCAGCTTCAAGAAATTACGGCAATGTCCGCAATCACATCCCCATGAATCTGCATGATTGTACCATGCCGCTGTAACGTCCAGGTCAATCGTTACCCGTGAGCCAAAAAGTTCTCCCTCATATTGCTTCATACTGCATCCCCTGTTCCATTTCATTCCAAATTATATAATCTCCATCAGTTTCTCCAAAAAGGATTCTTCTCCCCAAGTATTAATTTTGAAAAAGACAGCCTGACTGCCGCCGGATGTAATGGCGGAAAGCTGTATGTCATCTGTTCCGTTCTGGAACAATGTTACATTCATACTGACACGGTTACCCCCTGCAAAGCTGTACCGTTCAAATACACGGACACTGCATCTGGCGTCGCCGCTCCGAAAATCGCTGGTATCTTCCAGGGATGCTGAGGAACTTCCGTTTATAATTCCCTCTTCAATTCTTTGCAAAATCTCGTCAAAATCGCCCGTAAGGGTTTGCTCTAACTTCGCCATATGCTCCTCCCTTTTTGATTTCTGTATGCGCATTTGATCATCTGAGAATGATTGTTGGATACTGCTCCAATACCGTTACATTGGGTAATTCCCCACCATATCGGGCAAGGTTTTTGGCCGCTTTTTTGCAGATACCGCTGCTGTCGGTTTCCGGCTCCGGCATGTGGTAAATCCAGGAATGACGGGCCGTTTCCCGCAGCAACTTCCGTGTCTCCGGGTAAGACAGGTATACCGCGTTGAAAAAGCCGTGGTCTGCTATACGTCCATGTAAAAAGGCTCGATGTTTTTCCGGCGAAAGTTCCGCGTCAGCTGTCAGATAGAAGCTCATCCCCCCCACTTGGACAAAGAATGTATAATGCTTGGCCCATACATAGTCACAGGGCATATGTTCGTGGTATTGATATTCCACCGTAAATACCCCAGCTTGCAGAATCCCATGGTCCGGCATCTCCGGTGCAGGGAAAAAGGTCACCACATAGGGATGCTTTTGCAAAAACGCCGCATTGTCTGGCTGATCATAGTGATCCGGGTGCAAATGCGAGTAAAACAGCCCATCTATATGTGCATCTGGTGGCAGTGTCCCTTGTATGATTCTTTGAGCTAGCATTCGGTCTATCTGTTTAAAGCTGCCATGGCGGCCATTGAGACCATCGAACAAAATGGCAGAGTTGCCATGACATACTAGCAGTCCTGTGCTGCACAAAAGCGTCACTTCCATGCTCCACCTCCAAAAAACTCCGGGAGCAGGTACCCCCAGAGTTTATTGTATTTCCTATGTTGTCAAAAGGCAAGTTACAATTTCAGATCATTCTCACGAATCCAGCCCAAGCGGCGGCATACCAGTCCCAGCGCCCAGCAAATAACCGCCGGCAGAATAAAGCAGATCAGCGCCATGCCAATCCAATCCATAGCCGTAATAGCAGCCTTGGTTCCAGCGGCCACATCGTTCACCCATCCGGTATAAACACCGATAGGACCTACAAAACCACAGGTACCCATGCCAGAGGACACCGGTGCGCCGTTCATTTCCAGCCGGAAAACACAAGTTGCAATGGGGCCGGTAATAGCCGATGTAAGAATGGCCGGAATCCAAATGCGTGGGTTCCGTACAATGTTGCCCATTTGCAGCATGGACGTGCCCACACCCTGGGACACCAAGCCGCCCCAACTGTTTTCCCGAAAGCTCATAACGGCAAAACCCACCATTTGCGCACAGCATCCAGCCACAGCCGCCCCTCCAGCCAGACCCGTAAGGGACAGAGCTGCACAGATGGCCGCACTGGAGATGGGCAGCGTCAGCGCAATGCCCACAATCACCGACACCAGAATGCCCATCAGAAGAGGCTGCAATTCCGTGGCCCACATAATAAGCTGGCCCACCGAACTGGCCGCCGTACCAATGGCCGGTGCCCACCAAGCAGACAGGCCAACACCAACGGCGATGGTCACCAGCGGTGTTACCAGAATATCCACTTTTGTTTCTTTAGAAACCAGTTTTCCTAATTCCGCCGCCAGAATCGCCACAAACAGAACCGCCAGCGGACCACCTGCTCCACCCAACGTGTTGGCGGCAAAACCCACCGCAGCCAGCGAGAACAGCACCAACGGTGGAGCCTGTAACGCATAACCTATAGCGATAGCCATAGCAGGTCCGCTCATAGCAGAAGCCAGTCCGCCAACCGTATAGGAAATGGCGTGGTCACCGGTACCCAAAGTTGCCACCGTGCGGGTCAAAAAATCAATGCCGAACTGTGTGCCTACCGTATCAATGATAGTGCCAATCAGCAAGCTGCAAAACAACCCCTGGGCCATGGCACCTAAGGCATCCACACCATATCGCTTAGCCGATATGACAATATTCTTCCGTTTCAGAAATTCTTTCACACACTCTCCCGCTTTCTGTAAATTTAACTGACAAGACAGTTGACAACCCTATTATACTGATTGCATGGCTAATGTCAATGGCTTTTGTGAAAACCAGAATTCTTTCTGAAAATCTCATTGACAAGACTGCGGTATATTGTATATGATTACACAAAAGGAGTGAGTTTTATGGATGGACGGCAGCGCAGAGCGAAAATTGCCTCTTTGTTAAACAGCAAGCACCCCATGACCGGGTCGGAACTGGCCAAGTGTCTCGGCGTCAGCCGTCAGATCATTGTGCAGGATATTGCGCTGATGCGAGCGGAAGATAAAAATATCTTATCCACCAACAAAGGTTATCTCATCTATGATTCCGCCGATGTACAAACCACCTGCCGTCGAGTGTTTCATGTGCGCCACACCACAGAACAGTTGTTGGACGAACTAACCTCTATTACAGAACTCGGCGGTCAGGTGTTGGATGTCAGCGTGGAACACAGCATTTATGGTCAGCTGCGCGTAGATCTCTTTATTCGCTCTGTGCAGGATGCGGAAGAATTTGCAGCCAAATGGAAGCATGCCGATGCCGCCCCTTTAAAGGAGTTAACCCAGGACACCCACTATCATACTGTGGCTGCCAACTCTGAACGGCTGCTGGATCTGATTGAAGCCGAACTGGATCACAAAGGATATCTCCTTAAAACATGAAAATGGGCGGGTACGCATGATACGTATCCGCCCATTGTGTTATTCTATCATTTTCAAAAATTCTTCTTCTGTCAGCACCGGAATTCCCAGTTCATTGGCCTTGCGAAGTTTGGACCCGGCGTTCTCACCAGCTACCACATAGGTAGTCTTTTTGGAGACAGAGCCGGATGCCTTGCCACCGAAGGACTCAATCTTCTCTGTAGCAGCATCTCGGGTAAATAATGTCAATGCACCTGTTAACACAAAGGTCATACCTGCAAACCGTTGATCCACTACTACAGCCTTAGACAAAAAGTTGACACCGGCTTCCCGCAACCGTTCAATCATATGACGGGACTGAGGGTTAGCAAACCAGCGGACAATACTTTCAGCAGTAATCGCACCGATGTCCCGTACCTCCGTCAATGCGGATTCGTCAGCCTCCATCAGCCGGTCCAGGCTGCCGAAAGTAGAAGCCAGCACTTTACCAGCCTTTGCGCCCACCTGTCGGATACCAAAGGCAAACAGCAGACGGCTCAGATCATTGTCCTTACTTTTTTCAATAGCCGCCATTAGATTGGCTGTGGATTGTTTGCCCATGCGGTCCATGGCTTCCACCTGCTCCGGGTCCAGATAGTACAAGTCCGCAGGAGAGTGCACCATACCCTGCTGAATCAGCTGCTCCACAATGGCGCTGCCCAGTCCGTCGATGTCCATGGCATCTCGGGAAACAAAATGGCTGATATTACGGACCAGCTGTGCCGGACACTCCGCACCGGTGCAGCGGATAGCCGCGCCGTCCTCGTCCCGTTCTACAGGACTACCACAGACAGGGCACGACTCCGGCAGCAAATACGGTACTGCATCAGCAGGCCGCTTTTCCTTTACAACCTCCAGAATTTCCGGAATAATCTCTCCGGCCTTACGAATGCGGACGGTGTCACCAATTCGCACATCTTTTGCCGTAATAAAATCCTGATTGTGCAGAGTTGCATTGGTGACAGTGGTACCAGCCAACCTTACAGGCCAAACCACTGCCTTCGGCGTCAGGACGCCGGTACGGCCCACCTGCACCAGAATTTCCTCCACCACAGTTTCCTTGATTTCCGGCGGGTACTTATAGGCCGCTGCCCAGCGAGGAAACTTTGCGGTACTACCCAAGGTCTGCCGCTGAGATAGATCGTTGACCTTAACAACCGCACCGTCGATATCGTAGTTTAATCCGTACCGGCCTTCATCTACTGCCCGAACCGCCGCCTCCACAGCTTCCTCTGTTTGACAGCAAGTATAGGGAATAACTTTAAACCGCTTTTCCCGCAGATAGTCCAGCGTTTCGCTGTGGCTTGTAAACGTAACACCCTCAGCCAGCTGCAAATTAAACACCAGAATGTCCAACTGCCGCTGGGCCGCGATTTTAGGGTCCAGCTGTCGCAGCGAACCGGCGGCGGCGTTGCGGGGATTGGCAAAGAGGTTTTCTCCCTCTTCTTCCCGTTTGGCATTGAGCGCTTCAAACACCGATTTGGGCATAAACACCTCACCCCGGACAATCAGCCGATGGGGTGCATCCTCCAATGTCATGGGAATAGACCGAATGGTTTTCAAATTCTCCGTGACATCCTCGCCCACCAGTCCATCTCCGCGGGTGGCGCCCCGGACAAATTTTCCGTCCACATACTCCAGGGCCACAGAAAGACCGTCCACCTTGGGTTCCACGGTATATTCCACCTGTGGCAAGGATTCCCGAACCCGCTGGTCAAATTCTCCCAGTTCTTCCATGGAAAACACATCTTGGAGGCTCTCCAGTGGCACGGCGTGTTCCACCTTTTCAAACTGAGGCAGCGCCGCGCCGCCTACCCGACGGGTAGGCGACAGAGGCGACGCCAGTTCCGGGTGCTCCGCCTCCAGAGTTTCCAGACGGCGCAGCATTTGATCGTATTCGTAGTCCGCAATTTCGGGGCTGTCCATCACATAGTACAGATAATTATGCCGTTCCAGCTGTTTTGTCAGCTGTTCGATCTCTTCTCTTGGATTCATCACGTTTTTGCATCCTTTGCTATGTTGTCCGCTGCACTCCATCAATGGCCAGATAGCTCTCTGGCACCGTACCCACAATGACCGTTTCCGCCACCACCACTTGAGACGAGGTGTCCACCTGTTCCGTCCCTGCCGGCGTTACAATGGTCATGTCGATGGTGATGGTCATAATGATCTGATGGAGCGTCTGATTGATACCTGCCTGAGTAAACTGATTGGAAAAAGCTGCTTCTGAAGAACGGACCGTCAATACCTTAACCGGCAAATACGGCCCGCGGCCGGAAAACAGCGCCGGAACCAGCAAATTGCCAATTGGTACGCCGATCTCTTCCACATTCAACTGCAAGATTTCCTCGTTGACGGTGTCGAGAATTCTGGTTTTCAGCGCATTCATCTCGCTAATGTTGGTTTTGAGTGCTGTAACGGCTCCTGTGTCATCCTTTTCCAGCAACACCATATTGGAGTAGTCCACCACACCGTCCCGAATTTGGGCGTCAATGGCGTCATTAATGAGCCGTGCCGTCTGATTGGTAACCCGTGTCACGGCCAGCTCTTCCACCATGGGAAACAGCCGCATTCTCATAACCGCCACCGGAACCAGCAGCGCCAGCAGCAACAGAACCACCATCCAGCGCCGCCGCAGTCGAATCTTTCGGTATTTGATTGCCATCGCCACCACCTCGCCCATGTCTATGGGCGAGCGGCTACCATTATGACAGCTTTTTCATATGGGCTCCGGCCGTTCTGGCCATAACCCGCTTGGTCCCTACATTGTCAAAGGCAATTTCCAGCAGAGCATCGTTGCCCATGGGCGTTACCGCAAGAATCATACCAGTGCCAAAAGCTGTATGACAGACACGGGTTCCCTTTGTATAACTCATGGCCTCCACCGGTTGAGTGGAGCGGTTGGTCAAAGACGAATAGTCCTTTTTAGGTTCCCGCTTGGGAGCTGGTTTCTGCTGGGCCGCCTTGATCTGCGCCTCCGTCCGGCCGGTGGTGTGCTGAGCCGGAATTTCCTGCACAAAACGGGACGGCCGATTAACTGAGGTTCGTCCATAGAGCATCCTCTGCCGGGCGTGGGTAATCGTAAGACTTTCCTTTGCGCGGGTAATGGCCACATAACAGAGGCGCCGTTCCTCTTCCATCTCCTCCGGCTCACCAATGGCCCGAGAACCAGGGAACAGTCCTTCCTCCATACCCACCAGGAACACATGAGGAAATTCCAGACCCTTGGCAGAATGAATGGTCATCATCACCACAGCATCCGCTCCCTGGTCGTACTGCTCCAAATCTGTATAGAGGGCGATTTCCTCTAAAAAGCCATTCAGTGTCGGCACATCTTGATTCTCCATATAACTGAGTATACTGGATTTCAATTCGCGGACATTTTCGGCCCGTGTCTGGCTTTCCGTATCGTCTTTGGCCTCCAGCATGGCAAGATACCCACTGCGAATCAGCAGTTCATCATAGAATTCCGCTAATGTCAATGTCTCCAACAGTTCCTCACAGCCGTCAATCATGTCGGTAAAGGCTTTCAATTTATTGGCTGCCTTTTCCATGGCCGGGTACTCTCCTGCTCTGGCAATGACCGAATAGAGCGGTTTACCCTCAGCATCGGCCAGACGTTCCGCCGTTTCCACGGTCTTGGGACCAATCCCACGAGGCGGATTGTTGATGATCCGCCGCAGACGCAGAGTATCGCTGCGGTTATTGATGACCGACATATACGCCAACATATCTTTGACCTCTGCACGGTCAAAGAACCGCATGCCGCCTACAACCCGGTATGGAATACCATTTCGTTTGAACGCATATTCCAGTGCATTGGATTGTGCGTTGGTCCGATAGAGCACCGCATAGTCCTTGAGATTCTGCCCGCGGGAGCGGGTCAGGATTCCATTGGTGACAAAATTTGCCTCGTCGGACTCATTATAGGCTTCATACAGGCGGATTTTTTCTCCGTCGTGGTTTTCAGTCCAAAGATTTTTTCCCTTTCGTCCCTGGTTGTTGGCAATCACGGCATTGGCCGCCGCTAAAATGCACTTGGTGGAACGGTAGTTCTGTTCCAATCGAATGAGCCGCGCTCCTTTGTACTGCTTCTCAAAACCCAGGATATTCTCAATAGTGGCGCCGCGGAATCGATAGATGCTCTGGTCATCGTCACCGACCACGCAGATATTCTCATAGCCACCGGATAACAGCTGGGCCAGCAGGAACTGCAAATGATTGGTGTCCTGATACTCGTCAATAAGGACATAGCGGAACTTCTGCTGGTAGTATTCCCGTACATCCTCATGCTCCTGCAATAGCTGCACTGTCAACAAAATGATATCGTCAAAATCCACCGCATTGGCCGCTCGCAGCCGTTTTTGATACTCGGCATAGGCCTTGGCGATACGCTCCATACGGTAGTCCCCGGCAGCCTCGGCCTGCCGTGCAAAATCCTCCGGTGACTGGAGTTTGTCCTTTGCCTTGGAAATCAGGTTCAGGCACAGCCGGGCCGGCAGAAATTTGTCATCCAGGCCCATGTCCCGGACCACGTCCTTCATGACCCGTTCTGAATCGGCAGTATCATAAATGGTAAAGCTGCGGTCATATCCCAACCGTTCAATATCCCGGCGCAAAATCCGGCAGCAGGCGGAATGGAACGTCATAGCCCACACGTCGTTAGCGTCGGTCCCCAAAATCGATTCCAGCCGGTCCTTTAACTGGTTGGCCGCCTTGTTGGTAAACGTGATGGCGATAACATTCCAGGGAGCCGCCGGACGGCAGGCACAGAGGGCATCCACCCGGCGACGGTCTTCCTCCTGCGGGTGCTCCACAAAAGATTCCAGCAGCGTCACATCTTCCTCCGTTGGCGGAAACGGTATTTCGTCGGAGTCGGATGCGCAGCCGTAGCGCAACAGGTTGGCAATCCGATGAATCAGCACCGTAGTTTTGCCGGAGCCAGCACCCGCCAGCAAAAGAAGCGGCCCTTCCGTGGTCAGGACCGCTTGACGCTGTTCCGGGTTCAGTCCCGCAAACTGCGACGCAATCACCGCCCGGCGGGCAGCAAGAAAACGTTGTTCCAATGTGCTCATAGTTTCACCTTGTAATTTCATAGATGGAACTATTTTATTATATTTTTCATCTTTTGTCGAGCACTATTCCAAAATGGTTTCCCGCAGGTGCGTTAGTGCTTTTTTTTCAATACGCGACACCTGGACCTGGGAGACACCCACAATCACCGCTGTCTTTTCCTGGGTTAACCCACGGAAAAATCTCAAAACTACCACCATGCGTTCCCGCTCCGGCAGCTTGGCTATGGCTTCCCGCAGGGCAATACGCTCAATGAGCTGGTCCTCCTGGCTTCCGTCGGTGAGAACCGCCTCCAGTGTAAAGCCGTCCTCTCCGGTTTCCCGTTGAATGGATTCCGCTGCCGATGTAGCCGTCTCAGCCATGGCGATTTCCTCCACGGTAAACCCAACCTGTTCCGCGATCTCCGACAGCGTCGGCTCCCGTCCCAATTCCCCGGTCAGCCGTTGTCGGGCCATCTTGACGGTAGCCGCCCGCTCCTTGAGGCCGCGGCTGACTTTAACCGCGCCATCGTCGCGAAGGAAGCGCCGGATTTCTCCGGCAATCTTTGGCACAGCATAGGTGGAAAACTGGGTTCCGTACTGGGTATCAAACCCGGCCACCGCTTTGAGAAATCCTACACACCCCAATTGGTAGAGGTCATCCGGGTCCACACCCCGACCAAAATACCGCCGTGCCACGGACCAGATGAGTCCGGTATTATCAATCACCAGCTGTTCCCCGGCTTGCCGGTCTCCTTGTTGAGAACGGACAATCAATTCTTCCAGGGCCGCACTCACGGGCGATCTCCCCGTTTGACAATTTTCCGCTTCATATGTACCGTGGTGCCCTTCCCCGGCTGTGACGTTACCCGCAGTTCATTCATAAAGCTCTCCATAATAGTAAAGCCCATTCCAGACCGTTCCGCGCCACCGGTGGTGAACATTGGTGTCTTTGCCTGATCGATGTCGGCAATGCCCCGTCCTTTGTCCCGAATGGTCAAATCCAGCACACCATCTCCTGTGGTTTTCGCTTTCAATGTAATGATACCGATTTCATCGGGATACGCGTGGACAATGCAGTTGGTCACAGCTTCGGATACTGCCGTTTTAATATCTCCCAGCTCGTCCAATGTTGGGTCCAACTGGGCCGCAAAGGCCGCCACAATGGACCGGGCCAGCCCCTCGTTCACCGATTTGCTGGGAAAGGTCACCTGAATTTGGTTTTCATATTTCATCTTATGTGCTGCTCCTCTCCGGTATCTCAATGAGTTTTGCCATTCCCGCTGCTTCCAGAACCTTGTAAGGCTGGGCCGGAATGTTTTGCAGGCGAATTTTACCGCCAATTTCCCGCATCCGGCGGACGGCATTGATAACGATGGCAATGCCGCTGGAATCCATAAATGTCACATCTCGGAAATCCAGAATGCATAAAGCAGGCAGATAGGTATCAATCTTGCCGCCGATGGTCTCCATGGTCTCCCGGGCGCTGTGATGGTCAATCTCGCCGCTGAGGGCAATGGTTAACTGCTTGTCCTGCAGATAGCTGGTCATAGGTTCTCATCCTCTCCGCAAATAATAAAAGCGCACACGGAGACGATTCCGTGTGCGCTTATTATACAGTTTTTGGAAAATAAATCCTGTCGAAGTCCGCCACAGAGGACGAAGTTTTCCAGAATTTTTACTTTTTCAGCCGCTTCTCGGCTTCCTCCAGCTGTGCGATCAGCGCCCGTGCCTTCTCAGCCTTTTCCTTTTCGGCATTGACCACATTCTCCGGTGCGCGGGAGACAAAGTTTTCGTTGCTGAGCTTACCCTCGATGGAAGCCAGATTCTTTCTTGCTTTCTCCAGCTCCTTGGCGATGCGCTCCAGCTCCTTCTCGATGTCCACCAGCTGGTTCATGGGAATAAACATCTCCGCGTCGGCGGTAACACAGGAAACCATGTCCTCGTGACCGGCAGGAGCGGTGTCGGTGACCACCACCTGATCAGCGTAAGCCAGACGGGTAATGAAACCAGCACCCTGCTCAAAGACATCCCGCTTGCCAGTAACCACATAAAGGGTGGATTTCTTAGAGGGTGGCACATTCATTTCTGCACGGCGATTGCGAACGGCACGGATAGCATTCATTATGGCCTCCATGGCCGTCTCTTCCGTCTTGAAGTACAAATCCTCCCGGAACTTGGGCCAAGACTGGACCATGATGCTGTCGCCCTCATGAGGAATGGCCTGCCAGATTTCCTCTGTGAGGAAGGGCATAAAGGGATGGAGCAGCTTGAGGAACTGATCCAGCACATACAGCAGCACCTTCTGGGCCACAGTCTTACTGGCTTCATCCTCGCTGTAAAGCCGGGCTTTGGTCAGTTCGATATACCAGTCACAATAGCTGTCCCAGATAAAATCGTAAACCTTCTGAACAGCGATGCCCAGCTCATACTTGTCCAGATTCTCGGTAACCTCGGCAATGAGGGTGTTGAGCTTGGAGAGAATCCACTTGTCAGCCAGCTCCAGCTCATTCATGGCGGGCAGTTCATTCTTCTCAATGTTCAGGTTCATCAGCACATAGCGGCTGGCGTTCCAGATCTTGTTGGCAAAGTTCCGCATAGCCTCGCAGCGCTCCACATAGAACCGCATATCGTTGCCGGGCGAGTTGGCCGTAACCATGTTCATACGCAGGGCGTCGGATCCAAACCGGTCGATTATCTCCAGGGGGTCAATGCCATTACCCAAAGACTTGGACATCTTGCGGCCCTTGTCATCACGAACTAAGCCGTGAATCAGCACTGTGTGGAATGGCGGCTTGCCGGTGTGCTCACAGCCGGAGAAGATCATGCGAGCCACCCAGAAGAAGATAATATCATATCCGGTAACCAGCACGTCAGTGGGATAGAAATATTTGAAATCCTCCGCGTCCTTATCAGGCCAGCCCAGGGTCTCAAAAGGCCACAGGGCCGAAGAGAACCAGGTATCCAGCACATCCTCGTCACGGGTGATGTTCTTGCTGCCGCACTTCTCGCAGCAGGCAGCGTCCTCCCGGGACACAGTCATATGGCCACAGTCGGCACAGTACCAGGCCGGAATCTGATGGCCCCACCACAGCTGACGGGAAATACACCAATCACGGCAGTTCTCCATCCAATTGGTGTAGGTCTTGGTAAAGCGCTCGGGGACAAACTTGGTAGCTCCGCTATTGACACACTCCAGAGCGGCTTCAGCCAACGGCTGCATCTTAACAAACCACTGGGCGGAGATGATGGGCTCCACATCGTTGTGGCAGCGGTAGCAGGTACCAACGTTGTGGGCATGGTCCTCGATCTTCACCAAGTAGCCCTGCTCCTCCAGGTCGGCCACAATGGCTTTTCTGGCTTCATAGCGGTCCATACCCTGGTATTTGCCGCCGAACTCATTAACCTTGCCGTTGTCATCCAGGACACGGACCACTTCCAGATTATGACGCAGACCCACCTCAAAGTCGTTGGGGTCATGGGCTGGGGTCATCTTGACGCAGCCGGTTCCAAACTCCATGTCCACGTAATCATCGGCAACGATGGGAATTTCCTTGTTGACCAGAGGCAGAATGCAGGTCTTGCCCACAATGTTCTTGTACCGTTCGTCGTTGGGATTGACCGCCACACCAGTGTCACCCAGCATGGTCTCAGGACGGGTGGTGGCCACGATAACGTCGCCGGAGCCATCGGTCAGCGGATAGCGCAGATGCCACATGTGGCCGGGCTTGTCCTGGTACTCCACCTCGGCATCAGACAGAGCCGTAACACAATGGGGGCACCAGTTGATAATACGGCTGCCCTTGTAGATCAGGCCCTTCTCATAGAGACTGACAAACACCTCACGAACAGCATTAGAGCACCCCTCGTCCATGGTAAACCGGGCCCGGTCCCAATCGCAGGAGGCACCCAACTTCTTCTGCTGCTCCACAATGCGGTTGCCGTACTTGTGCTTCCAGTCCCATACCTTCTCCAGGAACTTCTCACGACCCAGGTCGTAGCGGGTCAGGCCCTCCTTGCGGAGCTCCTCCTCCACTTTGATCTGGGTAGCGATACCGGCATGGTCCACACCGGGCAGCCACAGAGCAGAATAGCCCTCCATGCGCTTAAAACGGATCAGCACATCCTGCAGCGCTGCGTCCATGGCATGGCCCATGTGCAGCTGGCCGGTGACATTGGGAGGCGGCATAACAATGGTAAAGGGTTTCTTTTTGGGGTCGCGCTCGGCGTGGAAGTAGCAGCCCTTCTGCCACATTTCATAGATGCGGCTCTCCACTTCCTGCGGCTCGTAGACCTTGGACAGTTCTTTTGCCATAGTGTTTCTTCAACTCCTGTCAATTCTTTCGCAAGGGCAGGTACAAATAAAAATTCCCGACAGCATAGCTGTCGGGACGAAATCAATATTCCGCGGTACCACCCGGTTTCCCGCTCTACAAAGCGGGCCACTTGCGCCTCTGTAACGGGAGGACCCGAAGGGGCCTACTGCATCGGTTCAGCCCTCCGCTCAGAGGGGACATTCCAAAGCCGCACCGCAGACTTGCACCGTCCGTCTGCTCTCTGAAAGGGGCCGCGCTTTGTACTCTTCCTCGTCATCGCGTTTTCGATATTGATTCGATGATACACCATATCCGGGAATTTGTCAATCCATTGCGGGGAAAAAGCGGACAGCCACCCGAAGGCGGCTGTCCAAACAATCACTCAGATATCCTCAATGATGGGAGAAGGCTTTTTCTCCTGCGGGTTGGTCAAGGCGTTGAACTTGGCGCGGGAATCCTGCACGCGGACCAGGGCCTCGCTGATAGATTCCTCGGTGCGCTTCAATGCGTCATCCACAAACTCATTGGTAACCTGACGCAGCTCCTTGAGCTTCACCTGGGCTTCCTTGATCATCTCATTGGCCTCGTTCTGAGCCTCCAGATAGACGTTTTCCTTGGAGATCATCTGCATGGCCCGCTGTTCGGCCTGCTTGAGGATATTTTCCGCCTCCTTCTTGGCGTTGGTGATGACCTCGTTGCGGGATTCCACAATGGTCTTCGCCTGCTTCATCTCGCCGGGCAGCTGACGGCTGACCTCGTCCAGCAGATTCAGAACCTTGTCCCGCTCAATGACACACTTGTCGGTGCCCAAGGGCAGCGACCATGCATCCCGGATAATGTTGTATATGCTGTCAATGATTTCGTCAATGCTGTTCGCCATGCTACATTTCTCCTCAAACAGTTTGATTCATTCGTTTTACGCAGTCAGGAATGATCTCCTCCGGCAAAAAGTCGCTGAGATCAGCGCCGTGACTGCCCAGCTCCTTGACCACGCTGGAGCTCAGGTACATAAACTGGTGTTCCGATGTTAAGAACATACTGTCCAGATTGGGATTCATCTTGTGGTTGATGAGTGCCATCTGAAACTCTTTCTCAAAGTCTGTAGCAGCCCGCAAGCCCTTGACTACCACGTTGACGTTGTTCTGCTGGGCATACTCCGCCAGTAGCGCCGAGGAACTGTCCACGGTCACATTGTCCAGGCCTTGGGTCACGCGGCGGATCATATCCACCCGCTCCTCCGAGGTGAACATGGGACGCTTATCCACATTGACCATTACACAGACAATGAGACGGTCGAAAATCTTGGCGGCCCGCTGGATGATATTCAGATGTCCTTTGGTAATGGGGTCGAAGCTGCCGGGGTAAATGGCTGTTGTCATGGTTCCTCCCTGTGGCTGTCCTTGCGGTACAGCGTGACCAGTGTCTTTCCGTAGCGGTAATCCTTACCGGCCGAAAGGCCCGGAAACTGACCGGGGTGGGGTTTTTCCGCCGGTCTCTCGCAGATTATTATACCACCGTCTGATAAAATGTCAATTTCCGATATTTTCTGCAGCGCCGTCTCCAGAAACACCTCCGCATAGGGCGGGTCCAACAAAATCACGTCGAACGTCTGGCGGCAACGGCTCAAATAGTCCAGATAATCCCCCTGGACCGTCTCCGCCCGGTCGCTGAGTCGGGTCCGTTTCAAATTCTCCCGTACCAACGCCACAGCCTCCCGACGGGCATCCACAAAGACAGCATGCTCCGCATCGCGGCTCAATGCTTCAATGCCCAGCTGGCCGGTCCCGGCGAACAAGTCCAGGACCTTACGGCCTTCGATTTCAAACTGAATGATACTGAACACGGCTTCCTTGACCCGGTCAGCTGTGGGACGGGTCTGCATGCCGTCGGGGGTCTTGAGACGGACGCCCCGGGCGCTTCCCGTGATAACTCTCATGGTGTTTCCTCCTCTGTATGGGGATGGTAATGGGCATAGACGGCCTCCGCCGCTCCCTGGGGCAGCACGTCCAACAGCTGTTCCCGGGTGGCTTCCCGAATACGTTTCATGGATTTGAATCGCCGCAACAGCTGTTCCCGCCGTTTAGGACCAATGCCCTCGATGGTATCCAGCTCTGAACCACGCATGCGGCGGCTGCGGAGTGTCTGGTTGTAGGTGATGGCAAAGCGGTGGGTCTCCTCCTGGATACGTCCCACCAGCGCAAACACCGGCGGCTGTCCGGCAATGCCGATTTCGCTGCCGTCGGACCGGGTCAAAGCGCGGGTCCGGTGGCGGTTGTCCTTGACCATGCCGAAAACCGGAATGGCCAGTCCCATTTCCGCCAACTGCCGCTCCACCACGCCGGCATGGACGGCGCCACCATCAATAAACAGGGCGTCAGGCTTCTCAGAAAACCCTTCATCTCCCTGGAGCAAACGGCGAAACCGCCGCTCAATAATCTGCCGCATGGATTCATAGTCATTCTGGTCGTCCAATTCCTGTAGCTTGAAATGCTTATAATCCTTTTTCAGCGGTTTGCCGTCCTGAAATACCGTCATAGATGCTACAATATCCGATCCAGCCAGATTGGAGATATCATAGGCTTCAATGCGCTCCAACTTGTCCAGGTTCAGCATGGAGCAGAGCATACCCAACGCGCCCTGGACCCGCTCCTCCCGGGAGGTCACCCGTTCGGCCTCTTCCCTGGCGTTTTTGTTGGCCAATTCCACCAGACGGACGTTATCTCCCCGCTGGGGCACCCGCAGATGGACCCGGCGGCCAAATTCCTCCCGCAGCAGTTGCTCAAACAGTTCTGCATCTTCCATGGCAAAGGGCAGCAAAATTTCTTTGACGATACCCTGATGGGAAAGATAATACTGTTTGACCAGGCTGGATACCGCTTCTTCCGGGCTATCCGTCGGCGGCAAAATCTGATAGTCTTTATCCAGCAGGCTGCCGCCCACATAGTGCAGCACAGCAAAACACGCCTTGGCTTCACTCTGATAGAAGCCCACCACATCGGTATGGGCCATGGTACCTGCCGTTACCAACTGTTTCTGACTTAGCGCTTCCAGAGAACGCAGCCGGTCCCGCAGGGCTGCGGCCTGCTCAAATTGCAGGGCATCAGAAGCGGCCAGCATTTTCTCCCGGATATCCGCCGCCACATCCTGATACTGTCCCCGCAGCGTCTTGACCACCTGCTCCATGGCGGCTCGGTACTGCTCCCCTGTCTGCCGGGGCTGACACCATCCGTCGCAGACGTTCATATGAAAGTTGAGGCAGGGCCGGTCTTTTCCCACATCCCGCGGGAACTGCTTATGGCAGCCCGGCAGCTTCCAGGTAAGCCGAATGGTATCCAGTACACTTTGGGTCACACCGCGGCCGCCAAATGGCCCAAAGTAGTCCGCGCCGTCATTTTCCACCCGGCTGACGATCTTCATGGTAGGGTATGGCTCCCTCATGTCAATGCGAATATAGGGATAGCCCTTGTCATCCTTCAAAAGAATGTTGTACTTGGGCATGTGCCGTTTGATCAGAGAACACTCCAGCACCAAGGCTTCAAACTCCGACCGGGCCACAATGGTTTCAAAGGAGTGAATATGCGACACCATCAGCCGCGTCTTGGGCGTATGGGACGCGGAATCCTGAAAATACTGAGAGACACGGTTTTTCAGCCGCTTGGCCTTGCCCACATAGATGATCTGGCCCTGCCGGTCGGACATGAGGTAGACGCCCGGTTCATAAGGCAGCGACAGCGCTTTGTCCCGCAATTCTTCCTTGGTCATAGTCCCTCCAAACGGTAAAATGAAAATGGCTGTCTCACGCCGCGGAGCGATCACGCGGTCGTCGAGACAGCCATCCGACGATGTGAATCAGAAAATTTCCTTTACGAGCATCTCAGAGAGGGCAGTAACAGCCTCCTGCTCATCGGGGCCCTCGGCAATCAGATTCACGCGGGTGCCCTTGGTAATCCCCATGGAAAGAACACCCAACAGGCTCTTGGCATTGATACGGCGTTCCTCCACCTCAACCCAGATGCTGGACTTGAACTCGTTGGCCTTCTGGATGAAATAGGTTGCCTGCTTATTGTGCAGACCGGATTCACATTTTACGATAGACTGCTGCATGTACATTTTGGTGTCACTCCCTCAAAGTTTGGCGTGTGTCTCGCATACCAGCTATTTGTATGATAGCGAATATATGAAAAATTGTCAATCTTTTTTGATTGATTTCACTAAAAGAACTGCGCCATTTTTCCAGTCCATTCCAGATTCACCTCTTAGGGCAGATTGTCCGCCGTGTAGAACCTGTCAAGGGTATAGACGGAAAAACCGTCGCTTTCTCCGTTGACCGTAATCTTCACTCGCCGCACCGGGTCCAGAGACAGCAGCGTTTCCACAATGGAACGAATGGCCATTCGTTCCGCTGTGCCATCCCCTGCGCAATGCAGCAGCGCACTGGAAAAGTCCGCCTGGCAAAATCCATCGTGCACATCGACCCATTGAAGCGTTGTTCCAGCTGGCAGTGGATTTTTTAGACCGTTTCGGTCGGAAAATGCGGTTAATTTCTCCAAAAGGGTCTGCTCTATGGGGAGCTGGGCCAACTGCCGCACCGAGACCGGCACCGGCGACAGAAGAATATCACTGCCGCCCCAGACATAAAGCGTGGCGTCCGTCTCATTCAGACCTTGGCGCACCACATCCATGGCGGTTTCATCCCGGACCAGCTCCCGGTCCAAATCCATGGTGTAGTACAACCCCACCGGTGCCCCTTCCACCAATATTCGCACAGTACGGATGGTATCCAATTCCGTCAGCGAGTTGACAAGAGACAAAACTGTCATTCGCTCCATCAGACCTGCTGTGGGCTTATTGTATAAAAATTCAGCCGACAAATCCACGGTACAGCAGCCATCCTCCACCGAGAGATTGCGCAGAACCGTGCCCTCCGGCATGGTAGCCACCTGCCCCGCCTCTGTGGGGCCAGCCAATAGCTGCTGCACCACATAGGTCGGAATCTCCTCAGCCGAAGCAAAGGTCTCCTCCCGCTCCGACAACACCAGATAACGGCCGTTTGCGTCAGAAAAATAGAGCCGCACTGTCGTAGCTGTGTTGGCTGTACTGCTGTCAAGATAGAGGAATTCCTGCCCCGTCAGTACCGCTGCGCTCTCTCCAGCAACGGCATTGGTCGCCGTCTCCAAACAAACGCCCTTGACGCCCGGCAGTTGCATAGCTGTCCGGGTCAGACAGGCAGTGGCTAAGGTCTCAGACATACCTCCCAGCTGCTCCCACGGCTCACTGAGCACCATCGTAAGGACGCCGTCATCCAGGGAAGTCTCGACACATTGCAGCCCATCCGGAAATGGAGAAACCAAGTCTCCCTGGCTCGGTCCGGCCAGATACCCGTTGAGGAGCTCTTCCCAGTCCTCCAACGGCTGAGACAGGGACCGAACTTCGCTGCCCAACACGCCCTCATTTCGCCCAAAAGAGCGATCTGACTGGAGATAATAGCAGGAGAGATTCCAGGTCTCCGGGTCGATTGGGTCGTTGGAGCAAGCCGCCAGCAGCAAAAAGCTGCACACCAGCAATATCCATAGAATCGCCCGTCTCATGTCTCCTCCTCCATGCCGAAAAACGGAAAGGTCAGCGTGAAGCGGGTACCGCCCTCTTCTCGTTGCTCCACTGTCACGGTGCCATAGTTCCGCTCCACCAGATCATGGACGATGGACAGTCCCAATCCGCTGCCGCCGGCCTGCCGGGAGCGGGCCTTGTCCACCCGGTAGAACCGGTCGAACACATAGGGCAGCGATTCTTCTGGGATGCCAATGCCGCCATCCTCTACAATCAATACCACGTCCTCCCCTTTTCGATGGAGAAACACACCAAGGTAGCCGCCGTCCACGTTGTATTTAATGGCGTTTTCCACCAGATTAAACGCCATTTGATAGATATCGTCTCCCCGCGTCACCACCGTACAGCCTGGGTCCAGCTTCGTTTCCAGCCGAATTTGTCGCAGCTGTGCCAAGGGGGTCAACAGTCGGACCGCCTTCTCCACCACCGGTCCCGGCTCCATAACCACAAAATCCTCCTTGGGCGCGTCCTCCAGCCGGTTCAGCTCCAGAAGTTTCTGTGCAATCCGCGTCAGTCGATCGGCTTCATTGCCGATATCACCCACAAACTCCCGCACCGTATCCATGTCCATCTCGTTTTGCAGAATGGAATCCGACAGGAGTTTGATGGAGGCCAGCGGCGTTTTCAACTCATGGGAAGCATCGGAGACAAACTGCTGGCGGGTGGCTTCCGAGGTCCGCAGCCGCTCCGTCAGCTTGTTGAACTCCTCGGCCAATACGCCAACCTCATCATGACCCCACAAAGCAATCCGGTGGGTATATTCTCCCTCCCGCAGCAATTGGATGGAGTCCAGAATCAGCCGCATCCGTCGGGAGAAAATCAAGGCAAACAGAATGGAAAACAGTACAATTGCCGTTCCCAGCACCAGGGAAATCCGCACCAGATTCATCTCCAGCGCCGCAATGACAGCGCCCAGGTCCGTATCGTACTCCATCAGATACACAGAGCCAATCAGCTGATCGCTGCCGTTATAGATGGGCATACAGGCCCGGCTTTCCAGTGCAGCGCCGTCATAGATGCAATAAAACACCACGTTGCCCTGTAAGGCCGTTACTACCTCGGAAAAGAGAATCATACGGCCCGTGGCGTTGTCTTTGGTCAGGGAGTCATACACCGCTTTACCTGTGGCATCGGTCACTGTAACCCGATTGGCATCGAGATCGCCCAGCAGTGCTATAACCTGGGCTACATTATCGCCACTGAGCCGTTCCAGACCAGCCAGCGAAGATACCACCAGCTGTACTTTGCCCTGCAAAGACACCTCTTTACTGCGGAACATCATATCCCGGGTGGTACTGGCGGAATAGACATTGAGAAACACCAGCACTACCGCAGTAATCAGCACATACGTCAGGGCATAGCGAATCTGTGAGCTGCTGCGCAGAAGCAGCAGCCGTCGTTTAAGCTTTGAAATAGTAGCCCACTCCCCATTTGGTCAGGATGTATTCCGGTGAAGCCGGATTATTTTCCAATTTTTCTCGCAGGCGGCGGATATGGACGTCCACCGTGCGGATATCGCTGCGGTACTCATACCCCCAAATGGTGTCCAGAAGGGATTCCCGGGAATAGACCCGGTTGGGGTTGCGCATAAGCAATTCAATCAGGTCAAACTCCTTGGCGGTCAAGTCCACCAGCACGTCGCCTTTATACGCATTGCGGCCGTCGACGTCCACAGTGATATGTCCATGGGTCAGCCGGTTGGGCCGCTGTTCCGTCTGCTGGGGACCAGCCCGCCGCAGCAACGCCCGGACCCGTGCTTTCAGCTCCAAAATGTTGAAGGGCTTCGTCAGATAGTCGTCGGCCCCCTGCTCAAAGCCCATGAGTTTGTCCATGTCGTCGGCCTTGGCCGTCAGCATAATGATGGGCACATTGGAAAATTCCCGGATTTTTTGGCAAGCCCCCAGACCGTCCAGCCGTGGCATCATCAAATCGAGAATAATCAGATCCACCGACTGCTCCCGGGCGATTTTTACAGCTTCTTCGCCATCATAAGCGGTTACCACCTCGTAACCGTCATTTTCCAAATTAAACTTGATTCCCTTGACCAACAGCTGCTCGTCATCTACTACCAATATTTTCATTGCATTCTTGCTCCTATTTTACACAGATAAGGCCGTCCAATGCCTCCAGCTTCTTTTCTCCGATGCCACTGACCTCCAGCAGGTCTTCCGTCAGAACAAACGGTCCGTTGTTCTCCCGGTAATCGAGAATCCGCTGGGCCAAAGTCTCTCCTATGCCCGGCAGTTCCATAAGTTCCTCCAGCGTAGCTGTGTTGAGGTTCACCGGTCCCCGGGTGGTTGGTTCTGCTTCTTCCACAGGATTCTCCTGCGCCGGCGGCTCTGTGGTTTCCTCCACCTGTTCTGCTTCCACCCGTTCCACTTCCACCTCCGGCTGAGGTTGGGTCTGGACAATAACCGCCGCCGTACCGTCGGGCGTGGCTGTGGTCCGTCCTACAAAGTACCCGCTGGTGAACAATCCGCCTGACAACAGCAGCGCCAGAATCCAATATTCCGGTTTCCACGGACGCACGGCAATTCCTCCTACATTGACATCATCAAAAAATTTGGTATAATCATTTCTATTGGATTATAGCACAGTTTTCGGCTTGGACGCAATGTCCCCACCTGTTTTTTATGGAGTGAATCATGAAAAAGAAAAAAATTCTTTCCCTGTTCCTGAGCATTCTGATCGCGTGCTCCTGCATATACCCCGTCGCCGCCACCAACGATGACGCCGCAGCGAAGGCGGAAACCACAATCTCTGATACCACCACAGATACTTCAATAGATACCACCGTTGTCGATACCGGTGTACCGTCTCATACTGTCAAAGCCAAGGCCGCTCTGCTGCTGGAGCTGGGCAGCGGTCAAGCCCTGCTGGAACAAAACGCCGACGAGCAGGTATATCCCGCCAGTTTGACCAAGGTCATGACCTGTTTACTGACCCTGGAACACGGCACTCTTACCGATACGGTTACTGTGTCGGAAACAGCTTTGCAAAATCTGGATGCTGCCGGCAGCACCGCCGGTTTGAAAGTCGGTGAGCAGCTGACTGTTGAGGAATTGCTGTACTGCATCATGCTTTCCTCTGCCAATGAAGCCTGTAATGTGGCCGCTGAATATATCGCCGGTTCTGTCGATGCCTTTGTGGAAATGATGAACGAAGAAGCCAAGGCTCTGGGCTGCACCGGTACCCATTTTGCCAATCCCCACGGTCTCCACGACGAAAACCACTACACTACCGCCCGGGACCTTAGTCTCATCGTGCAGGAGGCCATGAAAAGTCAGACGTTCCTGACCATCACCTCCACAGTGACCCACACGGTACCTGCCACCAACCTCTCCGAGGAGCGGGAATTGTTCACCACCAATCTGCTGGAGACACCCGGCACCCAGTATTACTATGAATATGCCTCAGGTATCAAAACCGGCTTCACCACCCCCGCCGGCCGTTGTTTAATTTCCACCGCCCAGCGTCCCGACTCGGATCTGCATCTTCTGTCGGTGGTCTGCGGCGCCGAAGACGTAACAGCGGAGGACGGCTCCATTATCAACGAAAATTTCACTGAAACAAAAGCCCTCTTTGAATACGGCTTTGAAAACTATTCGTTTGATACGATACAGGAGGCCACGCCTGTCACAGAAATTCCCGTGTTTCATTCTGCCGGATGCGACGCCGCGGTTTTGGCTGCCGATCAACCCATTACCGCTGTGATGCCTAAGGACTACGACGAAACGCAGTTGGAGAAGACACTGTATCTGGACAATCCCAATGGTGTGGAGGCCCCTATTTCCAAGGGCCAGAAGCTCGGGACCATGACTGTCAGCTATCAGGGCCGGGAATTGGGTACGGCCAATCTGGTTGCCATTACAGATACTCCCCGTTCAGAACTGTCTGCACAAGTCAGCAAAACCGGTAATTTTTTGACGGAGCATCCGATTTTGTCAGTCATTGGCGGCGTTGTCCTGCTCTTTATCCTGTATCTGATTATCAATAACGTCAAGCGGGCCAAGCATCGCAAGCGCCGCCGTCAGCAAATGGCCAGACAGCGCCGTCAACAGGAAATCATTGAGTTTCCTGGAAATCGGGACAACCGTTGGGAGTGACTTAAAATGACCATGGACCAGCTGCGGCAGACCTGTCTGAACTGCCGCCAGTGTAATCTCAGTGAAACCAGGAATCACGTGGTCTTCGGCGTAGGACCGGAGGAAACGCCAATTCTGTTTGTGGGCGAAGGTCCCGGCCAACAGGAGGACTTACAGGGCGAACCCTTTGTCGGTCCGGCGGGAAAGCTTTTGGACGATATGCTCTCCATTATTGATCTCAGCCGCCGCAACTGTTACATCACCAACATTGTCAAATGCCGTCCGCCCCGAAACCGTGATCCGTTGGAAACGGAACAGCAGGCCTGCATTGGTTATTTGCGAAAGCAAACACTGTTGCTGAAACCCCGCATTCTAGTCTGCCTGGGCCGCATTGCCGCCACACGTCTCATTGATGAACAGCTTCGCATTACGCGGGATCACGGCAAATGGTTTCAAAAGGGCGGCATCTGGATGATGGCCCTGTATCACCCCTCCGCCCTGCTGCGGGATGTGACCAAACGCCCCGATACGTTCCGGGATTTGAAGGGTCTGCAAGCCAAGATTCGGGAGGTCTGCCCCAATTTCTACGATACTATGATGCCATAAAAAAGAGAGCTGGTAAAAATCCCAGGCCATGTATGCAGGTATAAGAGTATGAATATTCAACAGTATTGGGCGGCAGCCGTTGCCCAGGATGCCAGCCATATGCGCACTTTTTTCCATACAGATGCTATCATCCGATGGCATAACACCAATGAGCAATTTACGGTGGAGGAATTTCTCCGTGCCAACTGCGAGTATCCCGGAACGTGGTACGGAGAACTGGATCGCACGGAACAGTTGGGTGATCTTCTGATCTCTGTTGCCCATATTTATTCCGTGGAGCCCGCAGAATCCCACCATGTTGTCTGCTTTATGCAGTTGAAAGACGATCGTATCGCCGCCATGGATGAATATTGGGGCGAAGACAGCGCCGCACCTCAGTGGCGGCTGGACAAGGCCATCGGAACGGCCATAAAATCGTAGATTGTTGAGGAGTGTTTGTATGGATCAATTTATAATTCGTGAAGCTCTGCCTGAAGATGCGGAAGCTGTTCTGGCCTGTCTGAAGCAGGCCGGTGGTGAAACAGACAATCTGACCTTTGGCAGCGAAGGGCTGCCCTTTACCGTAGAGCAGGAGCGCGTCTTCCTCCAGGAGCAGCAAGCAAGCGACCACGGAGTGTTTCTCTGCGCCTGGGACGGCAACCATCTGGTGGGAACCGCAAGCCTGCAGCCCCACGACAAACGCATGAGTAAATAAATTGTGAACAAATCCCCTTTTATGATAT
>ERZ1643251.1510-NODE-1510-length-26314-cov-9.577707_pt1 | contig 26314 bp, 29 predicted proteins | sample MGYA00579261_ERZ1643251 | MGnify/ENA primary metagenome ERZ1643251 (study PRJEB29033, sample SAMEA4952267) | chicken gut metagenome | biome: Broiler Chicken; feature: Gastrointestinal Tract; material: Caecum | place: Ireland | collected 2018 | study: Broiler... | reverse complement strand
TAGCAGTCTGTGTAGAATGGAATCCAGAAAGGATACCGCAGGCAACTGTGATAAAGAAAATCGGAATAAAATGATTTCCATTGAAGTAATCGCCATACGCCACTACACCGTTCCAGTTACCCCACAGTTCTACAAGGGGATATCCCTTTACAAACAAGCCAATAAACACACCAATAGCTGAGAACAGCAGGATTGCTCCGAAAACAGGATAAATACGTCCGATAATCTTATCAATAGGGAATACAGTAGCGATCAGATAGTAAACAAAGATCACACCATAAATCACCCATGTAGAAACAGAAGTAGCAGCTCCGTCAAATCCGAATACCTGTGTAGCTGCGATGTCGCCAGGTGTATAGATAAATACCGCGCCAACCAGAAGAAGCAGCAGACTGCAGAAAATCTGATATACCGTATACACGCCTTTATTACTGTACTTACGGATAGTCTCAGGCATCTGAGAACCGCCGTCTCTTAAGCAGATCATTCCTGAAAAATAATCATGCATGGCACCGCCGATAATATTTCCGATTGGTATTGTGATAAAGGCGATAGGCCCGAACAGAATACCCTGGATAGGTCCAAGGATAGGACCAGTACCTGCAATGTTCAGCAGGTTGATCAAACTGTTTTTCCACTCTCTCATGGGAACAAAGTCTACACCATCCTGTTTGGTGTATGCTGGTGTCTTCCTGTCGTCAGGCCCGAATACTTTTTCACAGAATTTACCGTAAAGGGCCGCACCTCCAAACAGAATAACAAGACCGATAATAAAGGTAATCATGTCAATTCCTCCCTCTCGTAGAATTTTATTACACTAAAATAGTATATCAACAAAGTTCTGAATTGTAAAGTTTTTATAATATAATAATTGGATATACTTTATATAATTTTTAGGAATATTTAATTTTTATAATATATCTTGCACAAATTGACACCTGCTTCTTCAATCCAAATTTATCGATCTTCATAAACTCCAGTATAAAAAAACCGGGCAGATAATCTGCCCGGTCCTCAGCATAGGTAAAAATTTCTCTGAATTATTTAAGAGTAACTTTAGCGCCTTCGCCTTCCAGTTTTGTTTTGATTTCTTCAGCCTCAGCCTTAGAAGCAGCCTCTTTCAGAACCTTAGGAGCTCCGTCTACAACTTCTTTAGCTTCTTTCAGACCTAAACCTGTTACTTCACGAACAACTTTGATGACTTTAACTTTGTTTGGTCCAACTTCTGTCAGCTCAACATCAAACTCATCTTTCTCTTCTGCTGCTTCTCCAGCTCCGCCTGCTGCTGCAACTACAACGCCTGCTGCTGCAGATACACCAAATTCTTCTTCACATGCTTTTACTAAATCATTTAACTCTAATACAGATAACTCTTTGATAGCTTCAATAAATTCAGCTGTTGTTAACTTTGCCATTATTATTTACCTCCGATTATTTTTCTTTTTTATTGGACCTGTGTCATATACAGGCTCTTTACTTTTCAAAATACCTGCTCATTAAGCCTGCTGCTCAGCGATCTGATTAAGCACACGAGCAAAGTTTGCGATAGGAGACTGGATGCTTCCAAGAAGTTTTCCGAGAAGTTCTTCTCTTGAAGGAATCTTGGACAGTGCTTCCATTCCTGCCTGATCGTAGTATGTGTCTTCTACGACACCGGCAACTAATTCCAGAGTAGGAACTGCCTTTGCATATTTAGCAAGGATTCTTGCAGGAGCTGTAGCATCTTCTGCACATACAGCCAGAGCGTTTGTTCCCTCCAAATGCTGGCACAGTTCTTCGCATGGTGTTCCTTTGAATGCAAAGTTCATCATTGTGTTTTTGTAAACTTTGTAAACAACACCAGCTTCTCTTAATTCCTTACGCATCTGAGTATCCTGCTCAACATTGATGCCTTTGTAGTTTACCAGCACTACAGATGCTGCATCTTTAATGCTGTTGGAAATCTCTTCTACGACAGGTTTTTTAAGTTCTACTTTTGCCATGAATTGTGCACCTCCTTATTTTTTTAGGCTGCGCTGCTTCGGCCTGAGCTCCCTCTGGCCTCGAATAAGAAAAACCTCTTCGTCCGGAAGACAAAGAGGTATATATCAATCTTATATCCGCAAAAACCATCGGCTCTTGCTTCTGTAATTAAGAATGAACCTTTCCTCGGCAGGCGTTTTCATCATTATACCTTACGGCACCTGCTGTCTTCGGCAGCTAATCCTTTGATACCATATCATATACTTTTGTGCTTGTCAAGAATTATTTTAAGAAAATAATCCCCTGAAGAAATCCAGTATTTTCTCAAAGAACCCTTTCACCTGTTCCTCATCAATATTCAGATTCAGATCCAATCCTGCAATCTGATCATAGAGATTACTTGCCTGTTCCTTCAAGCTGTCGATGTTCAGGTTCAGATCATCTATCTTTTTCATCAAATCGATAATCGCCTGTCGGTCTTCCTCTGAAAGATTTACTTCCATCTCCTGGGCTGCCTGGTCTACCACATTGCCGATTTCTTCTGTAGTGGTGGCATTTCCCTCTACCACTTCGCCCTTTACTGCACCGATAAGCTGCTCTGCCTTTTCCTGGTCACCTACATTCTCTGCCACCTGTCCGGTAACTACCAGCTCATTAGTAGCCGTATCTGCATTTTCTTTCTTTACCTCTTCCCCTGTCATGTTCTCATAAGCTTTGATAGCGCCTACAAGAGCTGCCGTGCCGGAAATATTAAAAGGTCCTGCCACTTTAATGTCCGCATTTTCAATACCTGCAGTAGCTAATGCATTCTCATACATTCCCGGTGTACAGTAAGTAATATTGCTGGTTGTGACATTAATGCCGCTGCCTTCCGCTGTTCCCTCAACCATTACGGAAGAAAGAGCTCTGGAGCCAATAATACTGCTGCTGAGATAAGAATCCAGATACTCATGCTCATCTGCATTGGTGACTGTGGTCACCGTATAATTATTCAAATCTTCTTCGCTGATACCCAGAAGCCTGAGAACTGTTGCCCGCTCCTCCTGGTTCAGATCTGCCCCCAAAGCTACGTAAGGCGTATCTGTGTTTTTATTATCACTGGCCCCGTATGCGGTAACAGGAAGGGCCACTGCCATAATGCATGTTAATAGAATTGCCATCCATCTTTTTTTCATAGTAACATCTCCTCTGTAAAGAGCTGATTTTTTGTAACGTTTTTTATTATAACACAGTTTTCTCAATTCTACATCTAAACTTTCTGTGAACTTCTCCCCTCTTTTGTATAGTCGCTAAACAAATTGTACTTGCCCTGGATTTCATATAAGTGTTATGATAAAAAAAATTTTGTAAAAAGGAGGCTGTTTGTATGCCTATCGCCAATCAGGAAATGATACGTGATAATAACCGGCGTCTGGTCCTGGAATATATCGTAAATAACCCTCCTGTTTCAAGAGCAGAGCTTTCCAAGCATCTGAAACTTACAAAAGCCACGATTTCTGCTATTGTCCAGGACCTGATCCAGCAGAATCTGATCCTGGAAATCGGCAGCGCAAAAACCTCTCTTGGGCGCAAGCCGATCCTCCTGGAGTTTAACCAGCAGTATGGAGGGTCTCTGGCTATAGATGTGCGTCCCAGACAAATACTGGCTTTAATTTCTGATCTGAAGGGAGAAAACTGCCGGGTAAAGGAATATCCTTTCCATCCTGAGGACAGACTTTTCCCACTCCTTACCGCCATTATTGAAGAGCACTTAAAGGAACAGGATGAGTCAAAGAGAAAAATCCTGGGGATTTCTGTGGGCATTTATGGGGTTGTACAGAATAACAGAATTATATTTACCCCTTATTATCCATTGCCCGATCCGGAGCTGGGCAGCCTTCTGGAAGAAAGATTCCGTATTCCTGTAATTGTCGAAAATGAGGCCAATCTTTCTGTACTTGGAGAATCCGCCTTCCACTATGGCTGTCGGAATATGATTCATATTAATGTCCATGATGGTATCGGAATGGGAATCCTCATCGATGGACATCTGTATAAAGGAAAGGACGGCTATGCAGGCGAATTTGGCCATACTATCTTGTTTCCCGATGGAAAACTCTGTCCCTGTGGGAATCGTGGCTGTTTTGAACTCTATGCCTCAGAAAAAGCCATATTGGAGGAATACGCCAGCCGGACAGGAAAAGATACGGTTACCATAGATGAATTTCTTTCGGACTATAACCAGAAAGCTCCTGAAGCTTACAACATGATGGAGCTGTTTATAAAATATATGTCCATTGGGATCAACAACCTGATCAATACCTTTAATACGGACTTAATCGTGCTGAACAGTTCCTTTTCAAACTATATTCCTGACATCAATTCCAGGATCGTGGAGTATCTGGCAAAACACCAAAACAGAGACTGTAGGATCATCTCTTCCCGCCTCCAGGATATCTCTGGCTTAATGGGCGGAATACGGCTTAGCTGCGAGCATTTCCTGGATATCCGCCATCTGAAAATACGAACAAGCCCCTTTGATCTGGAACGCTGAAACCTCCATTTTGCCATTCATAAATCTTTTTAATTTCGTTCATGAAAACTTCACAACTTACACATGATTTCAACATATTTAGCGGATATACTAAAACCATAAAAATAATAAGAACAAATTATTTTTATATTTTCTTTTTCATATGTCGGCCCTGACGGGTCGGCTCTCCTTCCTTTAATATTTATAGAGAAAGCCATCGCAGCAAAAACTGCGGTGGCTTTTACGTTATCTGCTTATTCATTTGTGATTTCCAGGAGACGGTTGGCTAAAGCAGCAAAGTTTTCCAGTGTCAGGGCCTCGCCTCTGACCCCGGCAGGAAAGCCGCAGTCAGACACTGCCTTCTCTATCTGCTCCTTTGTAAAATCCAGATCTCCGGCGTTCTTCAGTCCATTTACCAGAGTTTTTCTTCTCTGGTTAAAAGAAGCCCGGATGATCCTGAACATAAGGCTGGAATCTTTCACTTCTACCGGAGGCTTCTCATGTCTGGAAAGACGTATCACTGCACTTCCGACTTTTGGCCTGGGCATAAAGCAATTCGGCGGTACATTGGCCACAATATAGGGGCTGGCATAGTACTGAACCGCCAGCGACAAGGCTCCATAGTCTTTGCTGCCCGGGCCTGTCTGCATCCTGTCTGCCACTTCTTTCTGTACCATAACCGTAATGGATTCTACAGGCACTTTTTCCTCAAACAACCCCATAATGATCGGCGTTGTAATATAATATGGCAGATTCGCCACAACTTTTATAGGTTTCCCCTGGTTGTGCTCCTCTGCCAATTTTCTGATATCTACCTTCAATATATCTTCATTCAGAATTGTTACATTCTTAAAGTCACTGAGGGTATCCTCCAGTATGGGGATCAGCGCCCTGTCAATCTCCACAGCAAAAACCTCTCTGGCTCTGGAAGCCAGGTACTGGGTCATGGTCCCGATTCCGGGACCAATCTCCAGAACAAAGTCTTCTTCTGTTATTTCTGCTGCATTTATGATCTTATCCAGGACGTGGGTATCAATGAGGAAGTTCTGCCCATATTTTTTCTGAAAAACAAAGTCATACTTCTGAAGAACTTCTATGGTCTTCTTGGGATTTCCCAGATATGGGGCTGTCATTCTATCTTCCTCCCTTAAATATCAAAGTCTTTCTCATAAATCATGATTCTTCCGCTTTCATCCAGATGACGCTTGCTTACTCTTCTTCCTGGACGGCGTCCTTTCTTCGAAGCCTTTTTAATGGCCTCATCCATCATTTCTCTTACCATACCAATAGAAACCGGGTTCTCTTCATTCTGATTGTCTCCGATCAGTGTATAAAGAGCCAGAACTGCCATATCATCAATCTTATATCCCAGTTCCTTCGCATAAGTCTTGGCAAAGGACACGAGCTCATCATTGGTAAATACAGGAATAACAATGCGGGAATCAAATTTTTTCATGAATTCCGGATATTTTTCTTCCAGCTCCCGGATTCCCGGTTTCAGGTCTTCCAGGATAACGGTAAGGCGGTTTGTCTTAAACTCCATTGCCTTTGACATATTTTCCACAACTGCTTCTTCCAGAGCTCCCGCATGCTCCACTACCAGAAAGCCTCCTGACAGTTTATCCACAACTGCTGCCGGGTCTTTTTTGTTCAGCTCATCTGCTTCCAGATATGCCACCTTGGCCCCCTGCATCTGTCTTTCCTTACACAGAGCTTTTATCAGCCCCTCAGAAAGTTTTGTCTTTCCAGAACCTTCCCTGCCTGTAACAATGATGTTTCCTGCCTGGGAAGTCTTTGCACAGGCGGACTCCTGAGCGATATCCAGAGCCTCATTGATCTGCTGGCTCATACCTGGGACCGGAGCAAAATATGTAAACAGTCTTCTGTGCTCTTCTTCTGTAAGGTGGTGGCGCATAAGGCCTTCTACTGCAGTACTGAAAGCTGCCGGTTCCACTGTACGTACAGGCTGTGGCGTTTCCTCCAAAGCCACTTCCCGGGCCTGCTCTTTTTCCGGAAGTACTGTTTCCTCAAGTTCCTGTTCCAGGGCTGCAGACAGATCGATTTCTCCCAAGGCCTCTTTTACCTCTTCTGAAGGAATCACTTTTGTATCCTGAGGTACTTCTTCCCAGGCTTCTCCAGGCTCAGTTTCTGTTTCCTCTGGCGCAACTGTCTCTTCTTCTGCTTCCATGGCAATGGTCTCTTCCGCTTCAGACTGAGATACTTCTTCTGCCTCTGTATCCACAGTTTCTTCTGCTTCAGGCTCGGACACTTCTTCTAACTCTGTATCAGCGGTTTCTTCCATTTCAGACTCTGCAGACATTTCTTCCTCAAATGCCGCCTCTTCCACAGCTTCTACCACCGGCACCCCAAATTCTGTGTCAATAATCTCTTCTGTAACAATTTCTCTGGTATCTCCCAGAGCCTGCTTTGCATCCTGCTCTTTCTGAGCGTCTTTTTCAAACTCTTCGGCCTTTTCCATAAGAGCAGAAGCGATGGCATCTGCTACCATGGCAGCCTTAGCTGCAGCCGGAGCCGGCATTTCCTGTTCTTCATCTGTCTGAAGAATTTCTTCCGAGGCAGTCTCTTTCTCCCCGTCTTCCTCTACAGATTCTTCCGGCTCTTCAAACTCCTCAACAGTCTCCTCAGAAACTGCTTCTTCCTCTGCTTCTGCTTCAGAAGCTTCTACTTCTTCGCCTGCCTCTGCAGATTCCGTTTTTTCTGTCTCCTCTGCCACTGCCTGGGCAAGTTCGTTGGCTGTCTCAGCCAGCAGAGCTTCCAGATCCAGTTCTTTTTCCTTTAAGTCTGTCTTAAAGTCTTCTGGATTGATGTCTTCTTCCTTAATAGGCTGAGATTTTGGTGCCTGAACCTTTACAGCAGTTTTCATGGCACCTTCCACATGGAAAGGCTTAAACTCTGAAGAACTGCCAAAAATTTCCGGTTCCAGATCCTTTACTATATATTCTTTTTTCTCTGAAGGCTCCCTGGTAGCCGCAGTCTCCGAAGTCTCTTCTCCCTTAGCCGGCAGAACGTCCATAATCTCCTGGGCTGCTTTATCCTTCAATTCTCTGGTATCGGAAACCTGAGACTGCGAACCCATCCCACTGTCCTGGCCGGCAGCACCGGCAGATTCTCCAGCCATAACGTTCTTGATGAGCTCTTCAATTTCTCCGTCGCTGCTTTCTGTCAAAGGTGTAGCAGCACTAACTACTTTTTCTGCTGCCTGAGATGCCGCTGCCACAGCCTTGGCTGCTGCAGCCGGTGAATATCCCTTCTGGAAACGATGGTCATACTTATCCTGCTGAATAGGTGTCAGAGGAGTATATTTCATTTTCAGCTCCATGGCCTTGGTCACATACTTGCCTTCACTGAACCACAGGATCAGGTCGTCACATTCCTCTATACAGGCTTCCTTATTTCCTGCCTTAGCATAAAGTCTGGCAAGCTCATAGGCCCATCTCTCTGTATACTCTCTGCTCTTATACTCCTGGAGAATCGATATCTGTTCTTCCAAAGGAGCCCTTTTTCCTCTGGCAAGTTTATATTTCAGGATATAACGACTGTTGTCGTTAGGAGAAATCTCTACAAACTGTTTGTAATAATCTGCCGCCTCATCAAAATTCCTCATTTTAACAGACAGCTCCACCAGCCGGTACAATACCGTTCTTCCAATAGGCGCTCTGTGATGAGCCATCAAAAGAAGTTTCCGGCTGTCTTCGTATCGTTTGTTCGCTTCATAAATTTCGCCCACCATACACAGTGTTCTGGCGCTCCTTACCCTGCGCCAGTCAATGGTGTCTACGATCTTAAGGGCGCCTCTGTAATCCTGCCGGTCTACCAGGTCATTTATTTCATCCAGTTTTGCCCTGTATTCATTCTTATCCAATTCGTTCACCTCTATACATTTTTATTTCCATAATGTTGCTGAACCCTAAGGGTATAAGACTCCATAATTGATTTTAGTTTATCATAAGGTCTATGGTATGTCAAAGTAAATGATTGGAAGACCCAAAAGAATTTACTTTGATAATGTATTATAACGAAAAAAAGTATTCCCGGAGCTGCTTTCGCAACCCTTTTCGGGAATACTTCTAAAAATCTTCCTTTAAGTCCAGCCTATGCTCTGCTGAAAATTCTGGTCCTGTATCTGTTCAGAACAGTGATCAGACAGTTTCCAAGAACCCCACAGGAGACTACTTCTCCAATCCCTACTGTAAGCATCAGGAATGGTATGGGAAGAGCAACTCCATAGGCATAGCGGAGTACAAATGGCACAATAAGAACATTTGCCACAATAGGAGGCAATACCGCAAAGAACCGGTTCGTGTTTCTCAGACAATAGGTTCCTGCTGCTCCCACAAGGGTCGCTATACTTCCAAAAATCACGTCCGGCAGCATAGCTCCGCCGGTAATGTTACCGATGAGACAGCCTACAAACAGTCCCGGAACTGCTGCCGGGGTAAAAATAGGCAGAACGGTAAGCATCTCGGCAATACGGATCTGTACCTCTCCAAAGCTGATAGGTGCAAAAACAAAAGTCAGCACCACATAAAGTGCAGCGATCATAGCCGCCTGGGTCAGAAAAGTTACTTTTTTGTCTCTCATATTTAATTATCTCCTTTAGTTTTGTTTTACGAGTGGAAGGTCTCGAACACTCGGCACATTTTACGGCGGTGACCGCCGGCAGACCTTGAAAGACCTTGGTTTTATGCGGGTCTGCAACAAGGGATAGTATAGCATGAGAATGATGGGAAATCAACCTTTACGCCAAAATTACGCCAAAATGATATTTGAGCAAAATTTTATCCCCCTTTTCCTGCGGCGTGTCGGGAGAGGGGGAAGTTTATTAACTGTGTTCTTTTATCCATTGAGAAAAGGCTTCTATATTATTTTCTGACCTGAATTTTTCCATGGCGTTTTTTGCAGCATCAATCCAAGGATTAAAATACTTTTCTTTATAGTTTGGAATATTTTTTAGATTGCGTTTCATTTTTGCGTGCTGTGTTTTGTACGCTTTTCGATATTCAGCTTTGAACGGATCAGATTTTAATTTATTTGCATATCCAACTTGTTTGCAGGTTTTCCCATTCCGGTAAATGCGATCACAATAGATTTCATCCGTGCGCGACATCGGTAGGAACAAACGCCCGCAGTTTTGGCAACGTTTAATGCACACTTCTTTCTCCTGAATCTTTAGGACATCCAGCGCGAAAAGGGGATATATCGTACCTAAAGTATATGCAACCCTCATAGTCTTATTTTTGTCTAAGTAAAAATTAGCAAATGTGCTTTCTTTTTGGAATGTGAACAATGCCTCATCAGAGAACTCCTGGAATGAATTGGTAATTAGTTTGTCAATCAAAGACTTAAACGCCATATAGCCCCCCAAAACGGAGGCAATTCTTTTCCAGACTTTACTTGCGTCCCCTGAAGAAGTTAGCCATTGATGTAATTCAACGTGTATTTCGTTGAGTAGCATCGTGACAATAATGAGGTCATTGTTACTTTTTCCCATGTTGTCAAAACATTCTCCAATCAATTCTTCAATATCGTTCCCTTTGAATTGTTTGATAGTAGCAATTATCCTGTTCGTTATGTAATTAATATCGCAGTTATACAAGGCAACTATAATACCACCAAAACGGTATTCCATCCAAAATGCAGAACCGTCTTTTGCCTTAAAATTGTTAATACTAATAGCGTAGCTATCTTCTAACGGGATGATTATTATTGGATACATAATGATCTCCTGACTTTTTTTATTCCATTATTCTATAAATACAGACAGTCTATAAAAATATTATCTCATGTCTATACACGACTGTCAATATCTGTTATACTATGGATGTAGACAAGAAGTGATATGAATATTAACTGTCGGAAGGAGGGAAATGTATGAACCAACTCTCTTATAAGGATGCAAACGGCGAATTAGTTACTAAACAGCAGATGGCAGAATGTATCAATACAGGAATATCAACAGTTTGCAAAATCGCTGAAGAAGCGGGCGCAGTCCGCAGGATTGGGCGCAATTACAGAATTAATAAGAAAAAAGTTTTAGAGTACATTGAAGAAAACTACTCCGAATAATTACCAAAGATAAATCCCATCATGGGCAATTCACAAAAGAAATCACTTGGTCGAGTGAAAATAAAATCCCATACTGAAAGAAGAACACCCGGTCAATAATAAGGAATTGATCGGTTTACCAGAAATAATTTGAGGTTGAATAAAAGAATATGACGGAAAAATTCAAAATTTTTAGAGAACAAGTACACATTCAAGATGTTGCTATTCATCTAATGGGGAGACCGGAACGAGGAATGTTCAAATATCCCGGTGAAAAAACTGCATCCATAAAACTCTATACGCAGACACAAAGTTTTTATGATTTTGGGCGAAATACTGGCGGCGATGTTATTGCTTTATGGGCGCACGTTCGGAATTGCAACAACTGGGAGGCAATGAACGAAATAGCCGCTATATTTGGTGTTTCTGCGGTTTCGAATGAAACGGACAGGAAAAGTATTGCTGAACGGATTAGACGGCAGGAAAAGGTGCAGAAAGAGCGAGAACAGGCGGAAAAACGCAGACAGAAACGATGGGTAAAAGAAGTTGAACGTCTGCAGGAATGGCGAAAGCTTTGCCAGGATTTATTAGACTCCGGTCATTTGCCGCCGTTCTGTGACGTGCGAAGTTGGTGTTATTCAGAAATTCAAGTAGCAGATTACAGACTTGATATTTTGTGTGGAATTGAAATTGAATAGGAAGGAGGGGAGGTGTAATTGGACGAAGGAGATTTAATCAAATTTTGCCTAATAAACCGAAAGGGCGTTCCCTATGATATTGTCGAAAATTCTATTGCAGAATACATCATAGAGAACTATAACATTATGATCCTTGTGGGAAAGCCATACATTTATCGGGACGGTGTGTTTAAATCGGATGAGCAAGGAATTTACATTCAGCATTTAATCAAACAACTAATTCTCCCGAAATTGAGATCAGACTCACGTATTATGAGGGTTTATAAATTGATACTGAAGGATTATCGATTACAGGTCGAAATAGCACAGGTCAACGCATATCCGAAATACTGGGTAAATTTTCTTAACGGGATGCTGGATGTTAAAACAGGTATTTTACATAAACACTCACCAACATATAAGAGTGTAAATCAAATTCCTCATAATTACAAGCCTGGACTAGATATTGAAAAATCCGTATTTAATAAATTTTTGTTGAGTAGGATACCGGATGAAGATAACCGAAGAATGCTTTATGAGTACATGGGATATTGCCTATTGCAGGATATTATTTTTCAAAAATTTTTGATTTTGGTCGGAATAGGAAATGCCGGGAAAAGCGTGATATTAAATCAGCAAGCCCGTATATTGGGAGCAGATAATTTGTCAGCTATTCCGCTGCAATCATTATCAGAGCGTTTTACAACTGCCAGTTTATTAAATCGGCAATGTAATATATGCGGTGACTTATCTAGTGTCGCTATCAAAGACACGGCGGTTATTAAGCAATTGAGCGGAGAAGACCTGTGCAAGGCTGAATATAAGGGAGGGGCGGTATTTTTCTTTAAAAATCGTGCGAAATTTCTTTTTTCATGCAATGAACTCCCTTCAATTCTGGATGATCGCTCTAATGGATTTTACAGAAGATTACTTATCATCAGATTTGAGCATGAAGGAGATTTCATTCCAGATTTGTACGAACGGCTGGCCGATGAAAACGAAGTAGAGATTGTTATTTCTCACATAGTCGAGGGGGCAAAGCTGGCATTGAAAAGGGGCAAACTTTTTGAATCGGGGGCAAACTTAGGGGAAGTTTCGAGACTACAAGAGGACAGCGATTCCGTAGCAAGTTTTATCAATAATGTTGTCATTCAAGATGAAACAAGTCGAGTGAAACGTCCAGATTTATATGCGGCCTATATAGATTATTGTAAGCAGGAAGAACGGATTTCTCTAGGAAAAACAGCATTTTTTAAAGCGATAAGAACAAAAGGGTTTAGAGAGGCAAAAGTACAAGGAAACATTTATATATGTGGTATATGCTTAGATTTTATGAATGTTGAAAGTACACCATTTGATAATTAGGGGCATAAGGGGCAAAGTTATTCTATTTCTTAATGTGAGGGATAAAGGGAAAGCCTAATAAAAGAAGATTGAAAAATAATTCCCCTTTTTCCCCTATCAGGCAATAAGGAGGCAAGATGGATTTTCGGGATACATATTTTAATATTTGGCGACTTGCATGGGATTTTCATAAACAATTTGCCAATATGAGCGGAACAGAAAAGGAATGGGAGGCAGTGGTTAACACATCCGGCGAAATGGTAGAGAGATATAAAAATAAACCCGGATATGCTTTCATGAAGGCTCTTATTCTTGCAATACTGGATGAATTGGAGCGAGTGGACAAGCAACGGCAAACACAGGAGGATAAGGAAAATGAAAAGAAATAGTAATTATCGTGTCGAGACAGTAAATGCGCCAGAGGATTTATTGAAATTTGAAGGCTGGGAAATCCGAAAGGTACATGCCGGGGATAGTCCGGGGATTATTTTACAAAATCCAGACACAGGGGAGCGGTGCAAACTGATTATTTCTAAAGTGTGCTTTGGCAAGGAAAGCATGAAAATATCGAGGAAGATAACCTTTGCGTAATTATTTGACACTAAAAAATTTTATGGAAACGAGGTGATTTTTTGAAACAAGTTGATACTTTTAAACGAGATGAAAGGGGAGTGCGTAAAATGGGAGCATATGCAAAGCGATATTCAAAAACAGATACGGAACCGGGAAAGGCGGCTGATCTGGAGGCAATACTAGATGTTTCTATAGACCAGATTGAGAAGAGAAAACAGGGGCGGCCACCAATGTATCCGGATACAGATGATGGGTTAATACAGTTTTTTGAAGATACAAGGAAATATTTTGAATATATCAAAGATGCTAATTCAGTTAATGAAGAGAAATTGGTTCCCGATATTGAAGGATGGTATAGCTTTATGGGCGTAACAAAACAAACAATATTGAACTATGAAAGGCGTAGTCCTGTGTGGGAAGAAGCAATAGAGTATATTAAACAGAACATATTAGCTGCAAAGAAACAGTTGGCTTTTCGGTTTAAGATACCGCCTGTAGTGTATCTGAATGATGTTAGCAACAATCACGGATATCTTAATACGAGCGAGTTTAAATTGGAAATGTCAAGTCATATTGCAGATAATGAAGCACCCGCCTTAAGTCAAGAGGAAATTCGTCAAATTGCAGAACAAACAGAAATACAAAGTATTGAGGATATGATTGCAGATCTTCCGGATTGACATATTTGGCTGATAATTTGGCTAGAGATAGAAACAATGTTAAATAAACATAGTGTTTTCAAGGGTTGAGGGAGAAATCCACCTAAATATATTCTAAACGAGAGCGTACACAATCCATTAAAATGATAGCTTTGAATATATTGAGAGGCCGTACAGGGGTCTTGTGTGTGATCGCACAGACAGCAAGTGACCTGTTTTAGCATCCGAAAGAATAAAAGGCACTTCCGAAAATCGGAAAATATAAAAAGGCAAGAGCCAGAAAGGGGAACACATGGCGAGAGATAAGCCAAAACATACACTATTATTTATCAGGCAAAACATGGAAAGGAGATTGAAGAATGTTATCAGATTATGAAAGACAAATGTGCCGAGACTACAAAAAGCGCATGGACGCGCGGCAGACACCAACGGGGCAGATTGCTATGAGATTGGCCGAACAAAAGCGAAAAGAGGCGGAACGCCGGGAGGATATTCTGAAAAATTATACAGAGCCACCCACACCGCCCATAAAGCAGGAGCCGGAAATAAACCCGATTCTTAAACAGTATATGAATGAATAAGCGGAGGTAAAAACCATGACAAATATTGAAAAAATACGGAATATTGTAAGGGATTATCAGAAATACGCAGATAGAAAAATTGCTACATACAACGAACGGGCGAGCGAAATTAAAAGCAAGTATAAGCCAGAAGCGGCATTAGCGGAAATTAAATCAAACATCTGGCCGCAGACGGCAGGGCTTTTATGGTCGGAAAAGGAAAGTGCGAAACAGAAAATTTCAGATGTATATGAGGATATTCTGGCAGACATTCGGAAATGGACGTTGAGACCCGTTTCCCCCAATGTTTTAGAATTACTTCATAGCATACATGATTTTAAGGTTCCGCTGACCATAGCTGAATTAAAAATGCTTGAAACAGAAGTCACGGGGAATTTGATTGCTTCTAAGATTTTCGCCGGACTGGCTTCTGAATATGGGTATGCCGTGAGGGTTCCAAGTGCGGACGGATTGCTGCAGGAGTTACGAGAACTTAAATCTTTTGCAGAGACAGCCATTGACGCTTACGCCGGACACCCGGATAAAAGTGGCACATTTCCGGGAAATGATCTTCTTGAACAAAGGAAGGTAAATGGTGTCAATCATGGGGAGTTTGCTGTCTGGGAAAAACTACTTGCCGCTGATTTTGTGACGAAGAACGCTTCCATGCAGAGAACAGCGGAACTTCTGGAAGATTCAAAAGTATCTCTTAGCTATTCGCTGACGGAAAAGGAAACATCCAGAATTAAAACACTGATTGATAATATTGAAAAGAACAGTATTAGCGACAGTGAGAAGAAGGAAAAAATATCTGCCCTTATGCAGTCAGAGCCGGATTTTGCCGCAAAGATTGACCTTATGGGAGGCGAAACCAAAGAAGCAGTAGTTCAGCTTATGGGCGGAAAATCAAAGACGGAGGTATAAAAGCTGTGGCAATGGTTAAAGCAAAAATTGATGATATTCAGAAAATGGGCGGCGGAGCAAAGAGCATAGGGGATTTATTCATAAATGCCGGAACTCGGTCTTATTATCTGGCGATTGTGACTTACAATGAGAAAATCTATCAAGTAAAATCTATGTTTTATCCATCCGGGGAGTATGTCGGCTTCGATCCAGACGGAGAGCCGGATAAAAACGGATATTACACGGAGCAGGGCTTTTATAGTGCAGAATAGGAGGAAAATATATCATGTATGACTATATGGAGAATTTGAAAAAACAGCGGTTTTTAAAAATAGATCGGCAACGAGCAGGAATCACAGCGCACAGGATTTTAAAAATCTGCGAAAATAAGGTAGACATTGCAGTAAAGCCGATTCTTTCAAAGACTGGAAGTATCACTGTTCCTATGAACGACACTTCCGGCCTGCAGGTGGGCGACTATTTGGATTTTCAATTCAGTTATACTATTCACGGCGGAAGGGTAAACAACTATCAGATGATGTTCTGCGGAACAACGCCGCCGCAGTTCATCCCAAAAGAAGGAGAATAAGTTATGGAAGGGATAAACTTTAGATGTCTTATGCTGCTAAACATAATTTCTGATTCGGGTGTATCAATCGCAGAAGAGGAAGCGGCTGAACTTATGCGGCTGGCACAGCGTAATAATTGCCGGATTTGCCAAGAAAAGGTAAAAGCCATGGCAAAAGCAGCAGGATTAACTATATTTGAATCGGAAAGTTAAAGTACGGGCATGGCGGTTCCTTCTTGATACTTTCAACCTTTCAAGGAATCGCTTGTAAGTCCTCGGAATATAAAAAGGAGCAAATAATTAGATGGGAGATTGTATTATTTTATTAAAAGTTATCGGAGTAACTACATATAACGGAACATCAAGAAGCGGTCGGCCTTATACGTTGACAACGTTAGAGCTGGATTTTAATGATGAAAAGGTTCGTTTCAAAACATTTGAGTCAGGTGTTAAAATTGGTGATTATGTACAACTAAGTATTGGTGTTCGTAAATCGGTTTACGGAAAGGAGCTTGCGGTTGTTCTGGATAAAGTTGTTCCGGCGCAAGAGATTGAAAGCAACTGGAAATAATTAGTAATAACGCAAAACAGCCCATACCGTTACGGCAGGACTGCTTTGTTCCTGTGAATAAAAATCTTCACAGATCCGAAAAGAAATAAATAAGATAGCTTAAAAATATCATCCAGAACAAAGTTTGTCAAGAACTGATTGCCTGACATGGAAGGATATGCTATACTGCCCTCATGGGAAACCACAGAGCCGGGCGGCTTACCCTCTGATTTTTCGGAGGGGCTTACCCTCCAGACGAAAGAAAGGAGGGTTGCCAATGGTTACATATTCGGATTTAATCCAGATAGGTATACTCATTGTTGCCCTTGTTGGTCTTGTTTACGAGATTATCAAGGACAAAAGGAAATAGCCGCCAACTACTAGCACTAGCTGACGGCTAACATCGTATTGATGTAAGTTATAAAGTGTGTGAGGGTAGGCCGCTTCTGTGGCTTTCCCTTTTTCTATCTCAAATATAGCACATCTGGGAGCAGGTCGCAAGCCCTTAATCTTCCTTATCTGGCATATTCCTTTTGATCCTTTTGATGTAGTCTTTTATGGCTTGATTAGCAATGTAATTAAAGCTTCTATCTTGTTGTTTTGCAATTTGTTCTAGGGTTTTTTTGTCGTTTTTGTCTATAGTAATGATTGTTCTTGTTTTGCTTTCTGCTATAGGCATACCTTCACCGCCCTTCTATGAAATTTATTATACAGCAAACAGATAAAGATTGCAAGGTGATATTAAGATGATAACTTATAGATAACACCTTGACATCACTATACAATGTGATATAATGATAACAAGGTGATAACACCTAGATAACAATAGAAAAAGGGGTGAAATTATGAGGTATCGCATTGACTTTACAGGAGAACGCCGGAGCATGGTAGTCAATAATCGTTCTGAATTGTTGGGATGGCTGAAATTATTACATCCGAACACGATAGAGGACATTAGAAAACTGTATAAAAGCGGCGTCTCTGACTCTGTATTAGAAACATATCAAAAGTACATAGGCTCATAAGGAGAAAAGAGGATTATGCAAAAGATGATTTTGATACCGGAATGGCGGTATGACAAAATGGTAGAAAGCTATGATAAGGCAATGGAAGAAATTGCAAAATTAAAGAAAGCCCTTGATGAAGCGGCAACTTCAACAAAGGCTATAAGTAACCCGACAACACGCTAGGGAAAGCCGGATTTCCTTTATTATAAGGCTTATATGGCGGTATTTCAAGAAAGGACTTTGAACATGAAAGAAACTTTAGCAAGTGAACTTCTGCGAGAGCAGAATGATAAAATATTTAGCATCGTATGGAAACTGAATTGTATGAGTGACGATTTTGAAAAAGTGTTGTTTATGTGCGAGCAGGTTTTGGATAAGGTTTATGTGGCTGAACCAAAGGAAAGAAAAGACACCTTTATTTTACATGAAAACATGCAGGATATTGATAGCATGATGGGAATAATCCTTGATTATGTTCGAAAATTACAAGGCGAGGTTATTTCCATAGTCGGAGAAGAAAGAGACAGTATAAGCCAAATTATAGAGGATAGGAGGGGCGAAAATGGCAGAGAAAAAACTGCCGAAAGGTATTCGGAAGAACGGGAATAGGTATCAAGGGCGGATCATGTTCCATGGAAAAAATTATTCTGTTACAGGTGCCACTATTACCGAGACAAAAAAAGCTATGACTGATTTAAAGTATAGGTTAGAACATGGACTGTTTGTTGAACGTGAAAAAGTGACTTTTGACTCTTGGTTCGAAACATGGATTAAAGAATATAAGCAGAATGACTTGAAAACAGGTACACTTATTTCATATCAGAATTATTATAATTTTTACATCAAAGAGCCTCTAGGGAAAATGCCTGTTTCCTCAATACGTGGTGAACATATCCAAAAGTTATATAACAAGTTATTGGATGATGATATGGCATTATCTTCCTTGAAAATCATATCAGCGGTAATGAACGGATGTTTCCAAAGAGCGTTAAAAAATGGCCTGATAGAACGAAATCCAGTCAAGTTGGCGGAATTGCCACGGAAGAAACAAAAGACAGAACGAAGGGTATTAACTCTTCAGGAGCAAGAATTATTTTCAAAGTATTCTCAAGAAAGCTATCTTTGTAATTTATTTGCTTTAATGCTTAGAACCGGGATGCGAAGTGGAGAGGCAAGGGGATTAAAGTTTTCAGATATTGATAGCAGGGCTAATGTTATCCATATCAGGCGGACTTTAAAATACGAAACGGGAAAAGGATTTTTTGAAGATACTCCAAAGACAACGACCTCTACGAGAGACATTCCGCTTACGCCAGAAATCATAGCTATCATTGAGTCACAGCGAAAAGAAAACCGGTTATATTCAAACGTGGTCAATATTGATGAATATGTTTTTCATCTACCCGAAGGAACGCCGATTAGTCGGGAGCGGGTGCAAGCGGAGATTGATCGCATTGTAAAAAAGGTGAATGAGACTGGATTTCATATGGAAAGATTTACTTCTCATTGTTTCCGGCATACATTTGCCACCAGGGCAATAGAGGCTGGAATGCAACCGCAGACACTTAAAACTATTCTAGGTCATTCCAGCTTATCAATGACAATGGATTTATATTCCCACGTATTACCAAATACAAAAGCGGAAGAAATGCAGAAAGTAGCAAGCGTTTTTTAAACAAACGGAGGGCGGAAAACCGCCCTCTTATTTTCCATATTTACGCCAAAGGTTACGCCAAAATAAGACGAAAATAGATGAAATAAGACGACTTATTCAAAGCGAGTTTTTCGCTAAAAATCAATAAGACGCAACTTGATGAACAGTAAATTTATTTAGTTTTGTTTTACGAGTGGAAGGTCTCGAACACTCGATTCATTTAACGCCGGGAATCGGCGGCAAGCCCTATAGACCTTGGTTTTTATGAGCTTTGCAACGTGCGATAGTATAGCATATTCCCAGCACAAAGGCAAGATAAGCACCTCAAAAACACAAATTTTTCTTGTATCCTGTATCGCTAGTACACTGCCAAATGCCATAAGGTCCTTAAAGCCCCTCTATGATCCTTTTCATTGCCGGATAATCGGGAACCGGTACTACCCTGGTAATATCTCCTGCCAGCTCTTCCACTTCCTGGCCGCCGCCATTTTCCAGGGTCTCATAATTGTTAGTCCGAAATCCGTGTTTTTCCCAGGCCAAACGCTGCACGTCTTCATCAAGAAGAGCTGCAGCCCCATTTTTCCCCTGGTCATCCAGAGCAATGTACACATGAGTAGACCAGACTGTAGGGGTAGGATAGATCATCACGATATCCTCTTTCAGCTGTTCATAATCTTCAGGATTTTGGGCCGCAAATTCCAGGATCTGGCTTTCATAACCTGCTATCATAGGTTTTGCTCCTATTCCCATCTTCAGAAACTGGTCAAAAATATCTGAAGAAGAAGTTTCCATATACCCAAGCCTGGAATAAATCTCCTTTAGTTCTGGCAATACTGTCTCTACCGTCTGTTCGTTTACTGTCTCTCCGCCGTTCAGCACGCTGGCCAGAAGAGCGGCAAACATATTTCCGGAATTAGATTTCACCGGATCTGTTGTGTCTACAGAAATTCTGCCGTAAAGTTCTCCCAGACCGATATCCGCCCACTGGGTATCCTCCATGATCATCTGGACAAGTTTTTCCATATCCATATAAAAAACACCGTTTTCCTCTGTCACTGCTCCTTGTTCCTGAAAAGCATCTTTAATACTCTGATGGGTATACAGGACAATGGGGGTATTGAAAATAATCTGATCCTGGACAGGATCTCCAATCTGGTCTTCATACAAAGCCAGGGCAGTCTGACTGGAAGGGAATAGATAGTCCATATCACTATGATCTGCCGTGATCATATCCAGGGATCCTGCTCTTGCATAGTCAAATTCCATATGGTACTTTTTCTGCAGAATCTCCTGCACTTCTTCATCCTCAAAAAGCCCTGTCTTTTCTCCACCCAAATAGCCCCGCAGAACCATAGTCCGGTTGTTCTGGCTGTAAAAATAATAGCCTCCTCCGGCAAGAATAACCAGGACCAGAATCAGTATTCCCGCAATCTTCGATTTCATAAAGGTCCCTCCATCTTCATCATATTCTCGATCATCTGAATTTCTACATCCATATCCATCAGTTCGTTCCTCATCAACCTCTGAAACTGTTGTTCAAATACCTGATTCAGCATGAGCATGGCCTTTTTGGTATCCTCTTTCAGACTTCTTGCTTCCGGGGTTTCCAGGCCCGAGTTCTGAAGCTCCACATATTTTTTCAAAAGGGAGGAGGCTGTATCCTGATAGTAATCTATAAATCTTCCCGCCCCAGAGATTTTATCCGGATTTTTTTCCAGATAGGCCAATATATTGGAAGAGGTCTTATAAAGTCTTTCTGAATTTTCCCGCAGTCCCTGATCCTGGATCTTTTCCACAGACTGGCGGATACTTTCAAAGTCTTCTCTGGCTTCCTCAAGCCTTTTCTCCAGATAGGCGCCGTCCGGTCTCATGTCCAGAGGGAGCTTGCCCGGAATCTCTCTTGGCTTTGTTATAAGCAATAACCCTGCAAAAAGCCCTGCTGCCAGAAACACCGACACAAAGAAATTCCAGCCCATCCCAAGGAACACTCCCAGGAACAACGCACCTGCTGTCAGCCCGCAGAGAATACTACGCACAGTTTCCTTTCTCATCATCAGTTATACCCCTTTACACTTCTGAAGGCCCCGATCAGATCTTCCCGTCCGTCAAAAACTCTGGCGTTAGTCAGATCGGCCAGTTCGTCTAACTGGCTCTCCTGAGCCTGGCCGAACATAATGGAAAATACAGGAACATCCATTTGCTCCTGCAGGTAAAAGTCCTGGAAATCTCCAAAATCCATATTTCCGTTAGACTTACCGTCCGTCATTAAAATCACTGCCGGCGTATACTGGGTAAGATCATAGTTTTCTCTCATCTCCCGCAAAGCCTCTATAGCCGGAAGATAAATATCTGTTCCGCCTCCTGGCCGCTCCTCCTCCACAGCTTTATACAGGCTCTCCAGACTCTGAGGGGATGCATCTTTTGCTTCGTAAGTATGAATGACTCCATTATCAAAGGTGATCACAAGGTTCACATCTCGTTCCCCCGCCTGGAGGAAATTCTTTTCTGCATTCTCCTGGAGAAGCACTTGTGCCATGGCCTGTACCAGCTGATCATTGCCCTCACCTATCATGCTTCCTGAAAAATCCAGACAATAAACCGTAAGAGAGGGTTTTCTAAGCTTACTCTGATAAAGGTTCAATGCCTGGATCAGAACTTCTGATGAAGGCATAGTAATGGTAGAAAGAATCCGCTCTGTATCGATCCCCCACTCTGACTTAAAGATATCTTTATTTTCTTTCTTTACCCCTGCATAGCCGGTACGTCTTCCGGTACGCTGGATTTCATTTTGTACGCTGTCAGAAAGCAGGTATTCCTGAACCTTCAGAAAAGCTTCCTCTTTCCCCTTTTCCCCGTGATCCACATAGCCTAAAGGAGAATCCGCAATGCTCAGTCCGTCATAAGGGTATACCACATAAAGAGGCTCTTTTCCTTCCGATTCAAGTTTCTGATTGGTACTGATCACCAGGCACTCATAATTGACCATGGCATCGTAATCCCCTTCCAGAAACATATCCATAAGCCATTCAGAGCTTCCCGAACTTCTCTCGATTCCAGAAAGAAGACGGGTCATATCCTGCTGAAGCTGAGAACTTTCCAAATCTGCCAAAGTAATGGCATCCTCTTTTCCCAGTAATGCATACAAAAAACCCACATACGCGCTGGCTCCGGAATTGGACTGGGTTGCACTGGTCATGCAAAAGGACATTTTCCCTTCCTGTATAGCAGCTAAAATGTCCTTTACAGAAACCTCCTGTCCCACAAATCCCAGTTCCTGTGCCAGGCTTTTTCTGATTCCGAAAACCACTGGTGTATTCGAGACCGATTCTGTGTGTTTTACCAGATGCTGCTGATCTCCCATAGAAATCCAAAGGCTGCTGGCCGGCCATACAGCATCGTATTCCTCTGCTCCGGCCTCCAGATCTCTCATAATATCTACCGATCCCTGATAGCTGATCTCAATATTTATCTTTGTTTCCTCCGCACACTTTTTCAGCACATTTTCCAATTCCCGGTTTTCTGAACCGGAAAGTATCCGGATGGTTTCTCCGGCTCCAAAAGAAGTAAAGCTCTGCTGTTTTGAAGGATCTCCCTGGGGCTGCCGGCTGCCGGCACATCCTGACAGCAGAAAGAGAACTCCTGCCAAAAACAGAGAAAGTGCAGCTCTGCCTTTTCTTTTTCTTGCTTCCATATGTTTCCTCCCTCTACCTTTTTTCTTTAAGTATAGCACAGGGATTTTCTTCCTTCGGTTAAAGCCTTGTGAAATGTATGTAAAAAGAGACTGTATCACCCTTTTTTACAGGGCAATACAGTCTCTTAAAACGAGAAATCTTTCCCAAAATTTTCTTTTTATTTTCTGATGACAACCTTATCCAGGTGCCAGATTTCATCTACATACTGCTGGATCGTTCTGTCAGAGGAGAACTTGCCTGCACAGGCTGTATTCAGCAATGCCATCTTTGCCCATCTTGCTTCATCTCTGTAGGCCTTTTCCACTTCTTCCTGAGCTTTGGCGTAAGACTTAAAGTCTGCCAGGATAAAGTAAGTATCTGCTCTGTCGCTGCTGTTGGTATTCAGCAGAGAATCATAGATATCCCTGAACAGATTGAAGTCTCCATGAGAATAAGTTCCATTGATCAGCTGCATCAGCACGTTCCGGATATCCGGGTCGTTGTTAAAATACTGCATTGGATCATAGCCGCCGTTGTTTTCATAATTGATAACTTCATCGGCAGACAATCCGAAGATAAAGGCATTTTCTGCTCCTACTTCTTCTACGATCTCCACATTGGCACCGTCCATGGTCCCCAGTGTCGGGGCCCCGTTTAACATGAACTTCATATTACCAGTTCCGGAAGCTTCTTTACTTGCTGTAGAAATCTGCTCGGAAACATCTGCTGCCGCAAAGATCATCTCTGCGTTGGATACACGGTAGTTTTCAATAAATACCACTTTCAGCTTTCCGTTAATGGAAGGATCGTTGTTTACCACGTCAGCCACTGCGTTGATCAGCTTAATGGTCAGTTTTGCTCTCTTATATCCTGCAGCTGCCTTAGCTCCGAAAATAAAGGTTCTCGGATAGAAGTCCATTTCAGGATGTTCTTTGATCTTGTTATACAGATACATTACATGAAGAATATTCATCAGCTGACGTTTGTACTCGTGAAGTCTCTTTACCTGTACGTCGAAAATAGAATTCGGATCTACTTCGATTCCATTGTGCTCCATAATATATTTTGCCAGACGCACCTTATTCTGATATTTAATGTTCATGAACTCCTGCTGAGCTCTCTTGTCATCTGCATAAACTTTCAGCTTAGACAGTTCCGGCAGATTTGTGATCCAGCCGTCCCCAATGTGGTCAGTGATCCAGGATGCCAGCAGCGGGTTAGCATGAAGGAGGAAACGTCTCTGTGTGATACCGTTTGTCTTGTTATTGAATTTTTCCGGGTACATCTCATAGAAATCTCTCAGCTCCTGTTTTTTCAGGATCTCTGTGTGCAGCTGAGCCACACCGTTTACAGAATAGCCGCCGGCGATAGCCAGATGAGCCATCTTCACCTGTCCGTCATAGATAATGGCCATCTTGCGGATCTTTTCCTGATTTCCAGGATATTTTGCCTTGATCTCCTCAATAAATCTCCGGTTGATCTCTTCAATGATCTGGTAAATACGAGGAAGCAGCTTAGAGAACAGCTCAATAGGCCATTTTTCCAAAGCTTCTGCCATAATGGTATGGTTTGTATATGCGCAGGTATGGGTAGTGATGTCCCATGCCTCATCCCAGGACAGGTTCTCCTCATCAACCAGGATACGCATCAGTTCGGCCACTGTCATGGTAGGATGGGTATCGTTTAACTGGAAGGTCACTTTCTTAGGCAGATCATGAAGATTGCTGTGGGCCTTCTTAAACTTAGCGATAGCCGCCTGTATACTTGCGGAAATGAAGAAGTACTGCTGTTTCAGACGCAGCTCTTTTCCTGCATAGTGGTTGTCATTTGGATACAGCACTTCCACAATGTTCTTAGCCAGGTTTTCCTGTTCTACAGCTTTGTGATATTCTCCCTTGTCAAAAAGATCAAGACGGAAGTCTGTAATAGGCTCCGCATCCCAGATACGAAGGGTATTTACGATTTTATTATTATATCCCACAATAGGCATATCATAAGGAACTGCCAGAACAGACTGATATCCTTTCTGCACAAAATGAGTTCTTCCAGTTGCATAGTCGTATTCTACGTCTACATAACCGCCGAATTTTACTTCTTTTGCGTATTCCGGGCGGCGCAGTTCAAAGGGGTATCCGTTTTTCAGCCAGTTATCAGGAACCTCTACCTGGTAACCATCTTCAATTTTCTGTTTGAACAGACCATAATGATAGCGGATACCGCAGCCATAAGCACAGTAGCCCAGAGTTGCCAGAGAGTCCAGGAAACAAGCGGCCAGACGTCCCAGTCCGCCGTTTCCAAGAGCCGGGTCCGGTTCCTGGTCTTCTATTACATTTAAGTCAAATCCTAATTCGTCTAAAGCTTCTTTTACCTCGTCATATGCGCACAGATTGATCAGGTTATTTCCCAGCGCACGTCCCATAAGGAATTCCATGGATAAGTAGTAAACAATCTTCGGGTCGTCCTTCTCGTACTGTTTCTGTGTCAGCAGCCAGTTATCAATAATTACGTCCTTCACAGCAAGAGATACTGCCTGAAAAATCTGCTCCTGAGTGGCCTCTTCAATGGTCTTTCTGTAGAGCATTTTTACGTTTTCTTTAACGCTTTTCTTGAATTCCTCTTTCTTAAATTGATTGTCTAACATTCCCTTTCCTCCTTCAGAATGATGAAGGCAAATACTGCTAACCTTCTTTTTTGCAGGAAAAAGGCTGCCGCATAGCAGAACCAGAGCTATTGAATTCCCCGCGACAGCCCTTTTTCCTATGAAAGTTTCTCAACGCCTAATTTCACGTTTTCTGAATTTATTTTCCAGTCTTTTGCATAACCGCTCATCTGACCGTATACAACTTCTTCAGCCAGAACCTCAGATTTGATCTGGGCTTCATGGACACGGAAGATTCCTTCGATCACCTGATTATCTTCCAGAGAAACCCGGATCTTATCGGTAACCTCAAAGCCGGCTTCCTTACGCATGGTCTGGATCTTGCTGATGATCTCACGGACAAATCCCTCCTCGATCAGTTCGGGAGTCAGATTTGTATCCAGCACTACAGTAATATCATTGTCTGATTCAGAGACATAGCCCTCTGTCTGTGCCATATCAATGAGCAGGTCACTGTCTAATAATACTATTTCCTGTCCATTTATGTCAAGTTTTAGCTGTCCATTTGCCTTTAATTCGTCCATAGCCTGGTTTCCGTCCAGTTCAGACAGGGCCTTCTTTATGCCGCCCAGGAACTTTCCGTACTTAGGTCCTACAGTCTTTAACTGAGGCTTAAAGGTATAGGTGGTAAAGTCTCTTACATCCTCAGTAAATGTCATTTCCTTCACATTCAGCTCGTCTTCAATGATTTCTTTATAGAAGTCTTCCAGTGTGAAAGGCGCTTTTACGAACATCTTTCCGATAGGCTGGCGATTCTTGATATTTGCTGCATTTCTGCATGCCCGGCCCATGACTACCACCTTCAGCAGGTTGTCCATGTTCTCTTCCAGAGTCTTGTCGATCCACTCTTCCTTCACTTCAGGGAAATTGCACAGGTGGATACTCTCAGGCGCATCTTTGTCAACGCTTCTCACCAGATTCTGATAAATTTCTTCTGTCATAAATGGAA
>ERZ1643251.1509-NODE-1509-length-26315-cov-25.434120_pt1 | contig 26315 bp, 40 predicted proteins | sample MGYA00579261_ERZ1643251 | MGnify/ENA primary metagenome ERZ1643251 (study PRJEB29033, sample SAMEA4952267) | chicken gut metagenome | biome: Broiler Chicken; feature: Gastrointestinal Tract; material: Caecum | place: Ireland | collected 2018 | study: Broiler... | reverse complement strand
GAAAAAGGAGAAGAGCTCGCTCGATTGCTAATCTTCCCCGTAATTAAATCTCATAAAAAACATTTTTACACAAAAAATCACAATGCGCAAGACAACAAAACCATGACTATGGCGGCCTTGGCTGTGCAAGAAAGGAGCAATTTTGGAACTTTTGTCAATAGAAGAAACTGCAAAACTGTTCCCGGGTAAAAAAAAGAAAACTATAGATAACTGGTTGTATCAAGGGGTTTTGCCCCGTAATTTAACCATTAAACTCGGTAGAAATGTTTTTTTTATCCGAGAAGAGCTGGAAAAATTTCTCTATGAGAATAGAGCTGTTTAGAAAAAATATTTTAGCACCTTGACAATTGAATACGTACGCTGTCCGTGCTTTTGCACTCTCTGTTATGTACGGGCAGAAGGGTAAATCGAGAGCGTTTGTCGACGATAAGACTTTAAAAGACTGTCTACGCACCGGACAGAGGGCAATGTTTTTTGTTTAAACATCCCGAAAAAACCGTGCTGACACCTGGAAAGACAGGCGCACTCCTAGCGATAAACGGTGTAGGCGAACATTTTAGCAGTTTTCAATATGATATCCGAAAGGAAAAACGAAAACCTATGGCAGCAATAGAGCTGTTTAAAAAAGAAAAACTGTTTGACACCCGGAAAGACGGGGCGTGCTGACATTCCTAGCAGGTTGCGTAAAACCGAAATTAGGGAGATGTGTGCAGTAATGTACACACACGATATGGGTAATCGTGACGAGATGGAAAATCACTTGACACCATCTTGAGTTGTCCATTGCACCCAGTGAAGACAACAAACACGGCGAATAAGTGAGAATAAGTGATTTACCGCTTATTGTTAAGACCTGACACCCCGGAAAGACGGGGATTTTAAAAGTTTTATTCTCTGGCGGCACCCTAATTATTCTGATTTAAACCATACCCCAGCCGCCTTTTTTTAGGCTTTTTCGGCGCTGCTTAGCCTATATGGGTCCTCCTTTCATACAACTTCACTCAGCGCCACGGGGGGCGGGTTTCGTCCCCTTTATTCTTCGTACTCGACCAGAAGTTTGGTACCTTTTGGCACTTTAACCCGCATTATATTTCCTTCCGGGGAGTCCGAAAGAAACATAGAGCCTTCGCCGGTAAGAAGCCAGTGAAGATTTATTTTATAGTCAAGGAATAGTTTAATTAGTTTATCTTTTGATAAGTCGCATTTTGAATTTTCGACAAGGCTGACATATTGTTTCGTTACGCCCAGTATTTTTGAAAACTCTTCTTGAGTCAGTTTTAATGCTATTCTTACGGATTTTATTCTTTCGGCTTCGGACATTTTTTTTGAACCTTAGTTAAAATATTACTTGACAGAGTAAAGGAATAGTTATATAATAAGAATATAGGAGATCGAAAAATGAAAGACAATACGATATGGGTTAGAGTAGAGAACAATTTACTCGAATATATCGAAAAAGTTAGAAAAATAGGACATTTTGAAAATCGTTCTCAGACCATCAGAACTATTTTGAAAATAGCGGAAGAAAACAATATCGGCTTGTCATAATTAAAAGTTTACCAAATAAAGCGAATCAAACAATTAACAAAGCAATGAACAAGTATTTGTTTACTAGCTTTATTTGGTATGCAAAAGAAAGGAAAAATAATGCTGAACACACTTATAGACATGCTTGCAGAACCGCTGATAACGGGCTTATTCGTGGCAAGTCCTATTATACTTGATATTTTGAATAACAAATTCAAAAAAAACAAAAAAGAAGACAAACAAATAGAACAGCTCACAAGAGAAGCCGGAATGCACGTTGAGGCGTACAAAACAAAGAAGATGATTGATTACTACTCAACAGTTAATCAGGGCGTTGTAAGTCTGCCTGCATTCATCGAAGCAAAGAAAGCAATGGAGAGCAAGCGCTATGAACTCTATTAGGCTGAGTGCGTCAGATATGGATGAAATTTATAAAAACATTACAAAGCTTAAAAAATGTGTTGAAAATCCAATGTCTGAGTGCTCGCACGACTGCCCGTGGTGCGATGAGTTTGACTCTGTAGCAGCAGAGATGAATATACGGGGGTGTCTATGATTTATTTTTTGTCAAACATCTACAGACGCACGCTTTTAGACGCCGCATTGTGGCGGAAACAAACAATGATAAAAGAAATGGAGAAAATTAAAAATGTCGGAACTGGTCAAAAAGTTGATACTAATACAAAACAGATTGAAAGCGCCGAAGAGCCAGTATAACAGTTTTTCGAACTTTTATTATCGTTCGGCTGAAGATATATTAGAAGCGCTCAAACCGCTGCTGATGGAGAAGGAACTCACATTGTTTATTAACGATGAAATTGTTCAGATCGGTGAAAGATACTATATCAAGGCAGTATGTACGCTTACGGACGGAAAAGAGAACATCGAAACTCAAGCCTTTGCCAGAGAAGCGGAAAACAAAAAAGGCTCTGATGAAAGTCAGATAACCGGCGCTTGCTCTTCTTACGCGCGAAAATATGCGCTGAACGGCATGTTTTGCATAGACGACGCAAAAGACCCTGACAGCGAGGACAACAGAGAAACCAAAAAAACTCAGAGCGCAAAACGGGAATTAAAAAAAACGGAGCCTAAAAAAGAAGAATCCAAAACGGAAGAGTTTATTTCTGAAGACACGGACATAATTCTCGGACTTGACGAAATACAGACGCTCAAAGGTTTGACGACGTATTTCAATACTTATCAAGCAAAAGTGAAAGACAAATCGGCTTTTATAAAAGCCGTAAATGCCCGCAGGACACTTATACAGGAGAATAACAAATGACAACGGCGGAAATCAATCTTGACGAAATAACGCTCAGAATGGACGAGCTCAAAGATACCAGAGCACGGCTTAAATTCGAATTGAACAATGTTGAAAAAGAAATCGAAAAAAACGAGCTCAAACTCATTGCCTTACTTGAACAGAAGAACATAAATGAGATGGTCTACGGAGTTTACTCATTCGGGCTGAAAATACAAGAAAGAACGGCATTTGACCAATCATTGTTTAAAAACGACCATCCGGACCTGTTCGACGAATACAGATTGACAAAGAAGACAGAAAAATTTGAATTTAAGGTAATCGGAAAATGAGTACAACACCTGATGTACAAGACCTGACAGAACAGCTTTTGAGTTTGTCTAAGGAAATGAAGACTTACTCTTTTGAGTATCACAAGGCACGAGCCGAATTTGCGAGATGTTTTAATAAAATCACGGTGCTCATATACAAAGCGGGCTTACAGAACAGCAGAGCGAGCTTTGAAAATAAAATACCGATGCTGATTGCTGACCCTGTTTATACGGATGTCGCTATTGCGTTATCAAGCAAGATGAATGACGCTCAGCAAACGTATAAAGGGTTAGAGCAGGTAATAGACGCTTATAAGGCTGAGATATCAGCCATACAGTCCATAATCAAGTTTATGAACACGGGCGAAATAACAAACGCAGTTAATTTAAAATATGCAGGAAGGAGTTACTAATGAGAATCGGAGCAGCATGGCAGAACATATCAGACAAAGGAGTGCCGTATATCAGTTTGGGTTTCAGCGAGGACATACTCCCGCTTATAATCACACCTGATAAAGGGATTGCACTTTTTCCGAATGATGACAAAAAAGAGGACAAAGACCCTAATTTTACCGTTGTGATGAGCAAAAAGAAGAAAAAAGAATAATTATGCTGAGCGAGCGACTAACAAGGCGCTGGACTGAAACAGCCGTTGAGTGCTATCAAAGAGGGTGCGTATGCAGAGGCTGCGGGATTTTTGAACAATATTTTTCAAAAACAAAAACAGCCTGCAAGATGAAAACCTGCGTCCTTGAGCTTGTCAGACGGCACGGAGCACCGGAAAAGTTTTATCCATACCAAAAAACAGACATACCACGGGGTTGATGACCTCAGCCCCTTTTTTTTGAAGGACGAAAAGAAATGAGAGACAGTTTTGTTTTTTTTAAAAGTTTTTATGAATCGATTGAATGTTTGGGTGAAAAATCGCAGCTAAAATTATACAAAGCCATAATGAAATTGAACTTTAATTGTTGCGAAAACGTGACGGAATTGGAACAACTTTGTGACGAAATTGAAACGAATTTGAAACAAAATCGGAACGTTTATGGAACGTTTTTGGCGCTGAAACCACATATAATGAAATCGATGAAAGCCAGTTTTAACGGTCGTTTGGGCGGTGCTCCCGAGGAAAATAAAAACGCTAAAAAAAACAAGCTAAAAGAAGAAGAAAAAGAAGAAGAAAAAGAAATAATAAAAGAAGAAGTAGAAGAAGAAAAAAAAGAAGAAGAAATTTCTCCTGCTTCTGCTGCTCCAAAAAAAGAAAAAAAATCTCCTGATTTTCCAAAAAAAGGGTTAAGCCTTGTGAAACCAACACAAAAAGAGGAAGAAGAGCCTCAAACCCTCTTACAGAGAAGAAAAACCAAGGAAGGATATAAGATTTTCGGCAAGTTTCGAAATGTTTTTCTTTTCGACGAGGATTTGAAAAACTTCGAAAACCTTTGTATGAGTAAGGATTTGCCGCCAAAACTGATTGATGAGTTGAGCGAGAATATCGCTCAGGGAAAGGAAAACAGGTTTGTTATGTCCGGCGAGGGACATATTGCAAGGCTGCAAGCTTATTTCAGACAATACAAGCGTAATCCGACGTATGCAAGGGGTGCACCCGAAGGGGGTAAGTATGTCAAAAAAGGCTTGAGTCAAGAGTTTATCGATAATTTATTTTCGGAGGATTGAAGAAATGCAGACAAGAACGGATTTTTTAAAAACGCTCTGGACGATGTACCCGCAGGTTTTTACCGAGAAAAATGCGGAATTCTGGAAAAAGGCTTACGAGAAGACAATTCCCGAAAATTTGAATTTCGAAAAATTGTTTGCGATTGTCGCAAAAGAGTACAACTCTGTTGTTGTGCCGCCGCCGCCCTCATGGTTTGTTGAACGGGCTGAAACGTGCGTCAAAAAAGAGAAATGTGAAGCACTGCAGCAGATTGATTTGTGGAAAACTCAGGAAAATATCCCGCCCTCGCAGTCAAAGGAGTTTGTCGAGTTTGGCAAAAAGCTCAAAGAATTTGCCTTGAAGAAGAAAATGGAAAAAATGAGCTATATCCACGATTGAAAAAATATCGGAGCAGAACTGATGGACGCTGAAAACCTGAAAATTTACCACCACTACGGCGAAGCACACCAGCGGAAAAAGCTCAAAGAAGAGCTGAATGAGCTTATTGAGGCTGTCGACGATAACGACGAGCACATGAAAGAGGAAATAGCAGACGTACTCAATGTTATAGACCAGTTTGTCATGGCAAAGCATTGGGCAGAGGACATTTACAGGATAAAGTTTGAAAAAGTTGAAAGACAAAAGAAAAGGATGAGAAATGAAGCAAATTAAGTTCGGATTCGCACAGACTGAAGCGACAAACCACGTGTTTGTCTGCACAAATTGCGAAACCCCTCTGATAACACACAAAGACTGCAAGCCTTATTGCCCTGCGTGCAGGAAGAGCAATAAAGGTAAATGGTTGGAGGCAAAAAATGAGAGATAGGTTTAAATTCAGGCATTGGGATAAACAAATCAATCGAATGAGATTTGGAGATGTTCAGCTGGATTGTGACGGGAAACCTTTTATTATTACATCGAAGCCGATATTCCCACACCAGCATATTGATGATGTTGTAACAATGTTTTGTACTGGCTTAAAAGATAAAAACGGCACTCTGATATATGAAGGTGACATCGTTAACGTCTTATTTGACACAATTAAGCCGCATTATATGCCCTATGTCGTCATTTGGGATAGAAAAGAGTGGCAGTTGGCACAAATAAACAAAAATTATAAAAAATGCGACGAATGTGCGAATAATAACAAAACCAAATGTTCGTTTTGTAAAAAGTATTTCAGATCAACAGGGCATACTAATTTTAAAGATTTTTATAACGGAATCGTTATCGGAAACATTTACGAAAACCCAGAGTTATTGGAGGCAAAAAATGACTAAAGACCTTTCAAGAAGGCTCTGCGAGGTGTGTAACATACCGTATGAACGCCATATTGACAATTGCAGAGTAGTTGATAACGATGGCGACCTGTGCGAACAATATGCCGAAATCCTCGACTTTGGTAAACCCGAAAATTTTATAAAATTGTTCAAAATTATTACAACGATAGGGGATTACAGATTTCGCACGGGGCGTTACTATATGTCCAACATCCCTACATATAAGCAACTATCGGATTTATCAACTGACTTCGATATATACGACAGCCAAAACTCAGACCCCATCGGAGCCTTTATTACCTGTGTTATAAAATGCGCTAAGGCTGAAAAAGACACGGCAGACTATATCAAGGAGCAAGAGTGGAGTTATGAATAACTTAATTCAGATTCTCCCCCGAGATTATCTCGAATTAGGAGCAGAGGGAAAAATAGAAGAAGCACTAACCGCTATCTGGCGGCACGTAGGTGAAGCAAAAATTTATGAGGATAAAGAAAATGAATAATATTAATTTTTTAGATGTGCTATCCGAGCACTGGTCAATAAATCCAGAACAAGTATCAAGTATGAGGGTATACGAAAGTTCAATATATCTTTATATTAACGATGCAGAAGAGCCGAGTATTCGTATAGAATGCGAGAATGAAAAGGCTGCTCAATCATTTTTTACTCTTTGGAAAATGCGCATAAATGATTCGAAGAAAAAAAACAAAGAAAGGAACACAAATGACAGATAAAGATAAGAAATTTGCTAAGGACATAAATGTCCCTCGAAAAGAACAGATAATAATTGACGGGGTAGATATTCTTGATTGTGATAACTATTATGTAGACCAGGAAACAGACCAAGTTAAATGCGATTTATCTGATGAATATTGCCGAGAAAACAAGAATTGTTTTTACAAGCAACTCGCCCGCAAGACGCAGGAATGCGAGGAACTGAAAGACGCAAGATTTAATCTTAATTGTGAAATATATAGTTTGAACCGCTACCGCAAGGCTCTTGATGAGATTGAGAAATATTGTTCCAATGCACAAGACCCTTGTCAAGATAATTGGACAAGGGAAAAAGAAAATTTTGCAAAAATAATCCTCGACATCATCAGTAAAGTGAAAAGGGGGAGAATGAACAAAAAAGAACAATTTGAAATATTAGACTGCTTGGAGTCCGCAATGACAATTATTCAAAAAGCAAAACAGGTAAAAAATTAAGTTTTTTGGGAGCGAAAATAATGACGGAGTTACAACGACAGATAATTTTGCTTGTTTTAGCGGGCAAAAAAAATATCGAAATTGCCGAAGAGCTCGGTTATTGCGAAAATTGGGTCGCAAAGAATTTAAAAAAAATTTATGATTGTTTTAAAGTCAATAATCGGGCTTCTTTTGTCCGGGAATTTTTGACAAATTACAAAAATTATGATTTATAAAAAACTTAACATGACATTTTATTTTACAAAATAAAATGCTATTATAAAAAACATATCTGTTTTTTAATTCAGTGTCGTTCCCTTGCGGGAGCGTGGATTGAAACAAAAAAGAACTTATGTTCAAATATTCTGTTTTTAAAGCCGCTAATTAAGCGGCTTTTTGCTTTTTTATTTTTTATAATCATTAATTACAGCTTTTTGTATAACCTTCATTTCAGCATTGCTTAAGCTTTTGCCCTGTTTTTCTTTTTCTTCCGAGGCTGCGTTGATTTTTGCCCCCGCTATTTTAAAAATTTCAACCAAAGTATCCCAGCCAAAAGAGTATTTTTCTTCTTCATATAGCTCTAACAGTGCTGCTATTGTCTGCGTGCCAAGATGCACGCCTTTATTGACCGCATAAGCGATAAATAAATCTTTTTCTGTTGGTGTCGGTTCCATCGCTTCGGCTATTTTATCTTCAAGCCAATCGCTACTGAGGTTTTTTTTGTAATAATCTTTATATGGCTGCCTAATTCTGATTGATAACTGCTCTTTATTTTCTTTTTTCATTTGACTTAACTCCACTTTGATTATTCTTCGCTAGTGATTTTCTCTTTGCGCAAGCTCTTTTAATATTACTTCTTCTTTTAAATCAATTTTATTCCCTTCGGCTCTTCTTTCAGAAATTCCCTCTATAAAGCTTTGAGGCGTTTCGATAATAATTGTTTTTCCGCAATATTTTAAAACCCGTTTATCGTCTGATAGAGTAGCTTTGTACACAGTTATGTTATTTTCGAAGTCTGATTCATATACAATGACATTGTAGTCTTCATCAATTTTATTTATTTGTTTTATAAGTTCTTCTTTTGATAAATTCTTCATCCATCTGTATTCTACGACTCGACCTTTTGATGAAAGTAAATTAAAATAAATGTCGAGTAAATCTTCTTTTGATTTTTTTTCAATTCCGTGAATTTTCATTTTTATATCTCCTGTTTTTTTTGTAACCGACGCCCGAGGGCGTTTCGTCTTAATTTTCAAAGACTCATCAGGGTTATTCTACCAGGTTAGGCGGCCTTCGTTGTCAAGCAAAAATTCTTGTCCATATTTTTCTAAATGTTTTTTGCAATATTCATCAAAAAATAATTGTGCTTCGCAGGGTGCCAGCTGAATATGTAATTCTTCTCTGAGTTCGTCGTCCATAAGATTTACTGCTGCTTCGAAGTCTATTTCTTGATTTTCGTATTTTACTGTTTCGATTTCTTTTGTCATTTTTTTTATCTCCTTGTTTATCTCAACCTTATATTATTATTGTACCACATATTTTATAAAATGCAAGACATTTTTATTGAATATGTCATACAATATTAACAAAATGTAATATAAACTGACACGATTAAAAAAAAGAAAATTGTCAACAAAAGTTGATTGTAAAATATGCTATAAATTAAGATGACGAGAGGTTTTGAGCCGTTCACCGCCCACCTCGTCCGAGCGAGCCCCCGGCGTGCGAATTTTGAGGAGATTAAGAAATCCGTGAAAGTCTGTTGCTGCGGCGTTTTGTATAGTACGACCGATTATGACACGTGGATGTGTTTTGAGAGGTACAAATTTAAAAAGCCTTTAAAACCTTATGTAGCGGGCGAAAAAATACAAAAAGAGATTGTATATGTCCTCAGTTGTTTTAAAAACAATTGTACAAAGGTTATAATTAACCGCTATGGTTGCAATAGCGGTAAAAAAATCATCGACACGGACGAGATAAGCGGTAAAGCGGGGATAAATTTTTTAAATAAGTATCGTCAAAATTTAATTAAAATGCCGTTAAAGCCGCCTTACAAGAGGATTTACTCTTCAAAAAAAATCCCCGCCGTATATGGTAAAGTTGTTGATTTCGAAACGCAAAAACGCCAGTATCTGGACGAATCCGGCTCGCCGGACAATAAAATATTAAAAGCGCCGTATATACGGAGATTTGAGGGTTAGTTTTATTTGTTTAACTTGTGTAATTGATAGAAATAAGAGCAGAGGGGAGCTCGCTCCCCGTTTTTTTTAAAGATTTTTTTGCCAACCGAAAGGAGCATCAAGATATGAGCAGATCCAAAAAATTTAAAACCGTCGAAGAGCTACAGAGGCTTATTGATGGGTATTTCAAAGAGTGCGAGGATTACGGAGAGCCTGTGACAATAACGGGGCTGGCGCTTTATTTGGACACAACAAGAGAGACGTTGATGGATTATCAACGTAAAGGCGGTTATTCAGAGGTGGTCAAAAGGGCTAAACAACGAGTTGAGTTCGCTTATGAAAAGAGGTTAATCAAGCGAGGTAATGCGGGCGATATTTTTGCTCTAAAGCAGTTCGGCTGGAAGGACAAGATTGAACAGGAGGTTTCAAGCCCGCAGGGAGTTCCTTTTACTGTAAAGGTGATAAGCTGATGATGATGTTTATTGCTTTTTGCTGTTGTTGTTTTATATTGACCGCCGGCGCTCTTATCGCAATGTTTTGCGGGGCTTTTTGTTTTTTATACAATTTCAAAATGTCAAAAATTCAGAAACCGAGCGAGTTTGAGCGTGAGTCCGTGCTGGATGAGATTTTGAGAATGGGGTAAAAAATGCAAGCTCTTGTACTCGGCGAGGATAAAATCGTTTTTAATAATACGCAACGTCAAATGATTGAGGCTGTATTTAATGACGATTTGAGTGTTAAAAATAATCTTTATAAAGAGTTTGCTATGTACGGCGGTTTTCGCTGCGGTAAGAGTTTTCTCTTTCAGCTGATAGCGTGGATTCTGGGGGCATATTACCGCAATTTAAATATATTGTACGTGAGAGATACATATAAACAGTTACAGGATTCTGTTATCAAGCAGTTTTTAAAGGATTTTGGCAAATACAACCAATTCGTTTATAAAAAAACCGACAGGATAGCGGAATTTGAAACAGGCTCCGTCATTAATTTCCGGGCTTTTGACCAAGACACAAACATTTTATCAAATGAGTATGACGCTGTTTTTATATGTCAGGGCGAGGACATTCCCGAAGAGCTGTTTTTACAGATACTCGGGAGGTTGAGCGGCGGAAAGTCTTTAGGCAAGGCGCTTTTGTTTAATGAGGGAAACCCCGCATCTACATATGTTAAAAAGCGCTATAAGGATTCGACTCGGGAGCAGAGAGAAAATCTGGGAATTTATTTTCTTGAGGCGGAAACTTTCGACAATAAAGACAATTTACCCGACGGATACATTGACAATCTTTTGAAAAACTATCCCGAAAGCTGGATAAACCGCTATGTTTACGGCGGTTGGGAACAGATAGACGAGATGGTCTTCTCCGAATTCAGAGAGTCACGGCACGTTATTGATATTGTTGACCCTGCGGGGATTACTGACTATCACAAGCGGGCTATCGGCGGCGATTACGGATATCGAAACCCGAGCGCTTTTTTGTGGGGGTATAAAGATTTTGACGGCACAATCATAATTTACGATGAATTTTACAAAACAGGTCAGCTCCCTGATGAGCTTGCAAAGGCTAATCTCAGGCACGGGCGGCAGATGACTTTTATGGATTTTTCAATTAAGAAACCTGACAGGGATGGAAAAAGTTTGTGGGGCGACCTCGAACAACTCGGGGTATGGCTGATTGAGAGCAACAAAGACGAGATAAATAATATTTTGTTGGTCAACAGTTTGTTGAAGACCGGCAAGCTGAAGATAACAAAAAACTGTGAAAACCTTTTGAGAGAAATTAAGGGATATAAGTGGAAACGATTGAAACTCGGAGAAGAGAAGAATTTTGACGAGACTCCCGTTGATAAGGACAATCACGGTATCGATGCGATGCTGTATCTGGTGAACGGCTTATCGCAACTGACGAGTGTATCAAAAGAAGAGTATGACGAGCGAAAGACAATCAGATACATTGTCGAAAACGGTGTGTATGATATGCCGATAACGGCGGATTTGGGGTGATTTATGCTGATAGGACAGATAATAAACTGCGAAAATTGCAAAAAGACCCGTTATTTTTCAGTTAATGACAATAAATGCGAATGCGGGTGGGAGTGGAGTCCCGAAGAGAAGAGGAAGGCTGAGAGGACGTTATATGTCACAACGGATTCGATAAAACCGTATTATGATGTCGGGGTGTCGTGCGAAATTGAGAGCCGCTCGCAAATAAAAAGGATTTGCACTGAGAACGGATATGTTTACGGCGGTGGCGAGCTTGAGCAGCAGGCGAGAGAGAACAGGAATTATCAAAGAGCGAATATGGCGAGGGGATTTGAAGAATTTAAAGACCGTATCAGGTACGAATTGAGTTGAGGGCTGAAATATAAATGTTACAAGTTGAGAATTTAAGCAAAAGTTTTTTGAGCGCTGGGGACGCTGAACCTCTTTTTTCGTCCGAACAGGATAAAGTCAAGGTATTGTTAAAACACCTTGAAGCGCTTAAGGAGAAGGCAAAAGCCCAGCACCCTACAAAAGAACTTGAGAAGCTCAAGAGGTATTATACGGGTGATTTTTCGAGAGAAAATGAGAACGCACGGGTAAAAGTAATGAAAAATCAGTACAATGTCATCAAAGGGATTGTTGATACTATATCTGATTTGATACTTGATTCTGAGATTGTGTCGACCGTTGTGAGCAGGGTCAAGAGTTTTTCGTCGATGGAAGAGCTTTTACATCAACAGGATATAGCCGATATCTTACAGGATATAAATGCTCACATCCTTAATGATAATAATTTCGACGTGGTCAAATCAGAAGTAATCCTCAATATGTTGACGCAAAAAGCCGGGATAACCGAAACAGTCTGGGAACAGACGGAAGGCGAGCTCGGAGAGGTCAAAATAAACTCCATTGACCCGCTCAATTTTTATCCGGACACATCAGCCAAAAGAGTTGAAGATTGCAACTATATTTTTATCAAAGAGAGTTACAGTCCGATAACGCTCAAAAAAAAGTACCCTGCTTATGCTAAAAAGATAAAAGGCGCCGTAAGCTCGGAATATATGACAAAGGGTTATGAGGGGCAGGAACCGACGGGGATTGTAACAACCAAAAACGGCGATAATGTATCTCAGAGCTACACTTACGGGTCAGATAATCTCAAGGAGGAGAAGCAGAAGAATATTACCGTCTGGAAGTGTTATTTGAAGGACGATTCGACGTTTATTGATAAAGAGGGGCAGGAAGAGGAAAAGTTACGTTTTATTTACCCGAACGGGCGTTTGATTGTGTTTGTTGAGGGGGCTAAAGATTATGTTCTCGAAGACAAGCCTATTGATTATCCTTTCGGGTTTCCGATTGATGTTTACAACAACACGACAAATTCAATTTTCGGGAACTGCGTTGTTGAGTATCTTCTTGAAATTCAGGACAGAATAAACAAAGCATTCTGGCGAATACAGTATCTTGTGGGGGCTTATCTTTCGGCGCTTGTAACAGATGGGCGGATGGGATTAAACAAACAGGATATAATCAATCAAACCTTCTGGGTTGTTGACCAGTACAACCCGAATTATTACGGGGTGATTACAAACAACACTTTATCGGAGATTGAGAGTCTGCTTGCGTATATCGACAAGCTCGAGAGTTACGCTTATAAGCTCTCGAGGGTCAATCCGTCGTTGATTAACGGCGAGCGCCAGAAGGGAGTAACAAGCGGGGCGCAGATTGCCGCTCTCAATGAAAGCCCGATGGCTGCAATAAGACAGTATCAGCGGAATTTTAAGAACTTTATAATCTCTCAGGGGAAGAAAAACATCATTTTAGCGCAGTTATTTTATAATACGCAGCGCATAATCAGGCTCAGTAAAGATAAAGAGTTTGCAAAAATCCCCGACAGGGTTGAGGGCGACCCGATGTTACAGCAGGGGAACATTGAAATTTACAAGCTGGCTCAGGCACCTGACGGTAACGAAATTTTTGAGCTTGTGAAAGAAATACGGGGGGATTTGAGCATCGGAGATTATGACATAGAAGTGATAGCGGGGACGCAAATGCCCCGTTCGAGAAGCGAAAAGGCTCAGATTACGCAATGGCTGTTTGAGAAGGGGATTATCCCTCAGAATGCTCAGGGGGTAAATGAGCTTTTGACCTCTCTTGATTTTCCGAACAAGAATGCGATTGTAGAAGAGTTACAGAAAGCGGAAGCGCAGCCGAAGCAGACACCGCCGCCGCCTCCTAAAGAAATAAGCGTTTCTTTTAAGGATATGCCCCTTGAGGCGCAAATTGAATTATTGAGACGTGATTACGGTTTGATGGTGCAGGGTGACGGTGAGATGATGGCAGCAACTACGGAAGGAGAAATTTGATATGACAGAAAAGAAAGAAATTAAAGAAATTGATGCGGAAGAAACTTTGAAAAACCTTGAACGTCTTGAGGAAGAGAACAAAACACTAAAAAAAGAGGTTGAAAGTGTTGAAGCTTTGAAAAAAGAAGTTGAACGTCTTGAAAAAGAGTTAAAAGAAAATCAAAGCATAAAACAAAAAGAGCATAAGCATTTTGAATTAATGGCGGGGGTTGAGCTTACGCCGAGAGAAAACGTGAAATTTACCGGAAAAATTATGGCGATATATCCGATGGGAGCAGATTCAAGATATCCTCACACAAGAGTTCAGCTTGATTTCGGCGGTTATTTTATTACGCTTGAAGAGCCGTTTTTAAGAGAAGTATTTACACAGAAATAAGGATTTTATTTTATGACGCTTGAAGAACAACTGAGAGAGAGTTTATCCTCGGATAAACCAACAATCGAAGATGAACAGAACGACACACCCGAAGCGGGTAATCAGGATTTGAACCCGCAGGAAGAGGAAGGACACAAAGCGGTTTATGAAACCGACAAGCGCTGGGGGCAATACTGGAAGACACCCGAAGACATTTATAATTCGCTGGTGTTTGAAGAGAAGAATAACAAGCCCCTGATTACGGCATTACAGCAGCGCAATATCAAGGACGTAAACGGGTTAACTCAATTGCTGCAAAAATTTGACGAATATGAGAACCCGAACAGCGAGCGAAATGTTGTGTATGATGCAATGCAAAAGATTTATGAAAACCCTGAGTTGTCGCAAAAGATGACGCAGTTTTTTCAAGGTCTGATGGAAGAGCAGGAGCAGGCAAGATTCGGCGCCGTGCTGCCTCCGGAGGTCAGACAAAAATTGAACAAGGTCGACGAGCTCGAAGCAAGAGAACAGCAGAGAGCACATCAAGAGGAAGTTTCAAATCTACAGAAGGTTGTATCGGATGAAGTGGACAAAATAAACAAGCTTTGCGAGCAGTACGGTATTAATCCCGATATTTCGCAGTATCTGGATTATTTCAAAAACACGGGACTGTCGGTGAAGAACATTTATGACCATTTTATCTCCATGCACCTTGAGGATATCAACAAAGCCGTACAGGAGAGAGCAAGTTCAAACACTCTCAAGAATGTAGAGGAAACAAAGAAATCTTCCATTGTTTCATCAGGTGAGAAGAAGCCGTCATCAGGGGGCGGCAGGATTGCTTCTCTTGACGACCTGAGAAGTAAAATTTCGGAAACTTTAACATTATAATAAGGAGTTAAAATTATGGCACTAACAGGAGATAAACTTTCAAATGCGATGGCTATTGCTACGCAGTATATTTTTGACAATATTCCCGTTACATTTTCGATGACAAACCCTCTTTACAATGAGATGATGAAGAGAAAGACAAAGGCAGACGGTACACGTCTTCAGATTCCTTTGAACTTCAAAAAAATGTCAAACGTGGCGTCAATTACGGGTACATCAGCGGATACAATCGATGTAGGAGTTCAGCAGAACTTGACTTATGGTGAACTTGACTGGAAGTTCGTAGTGGAAGGTTTCTCGGTTGACCTCAAAGAGCTTGCACAGGCAAGCGGCGAGAACGCCGTTGTTGATATCATTACGGCAAAAGCACAGAACACTCTTGAGACTATGGCTGATTTGGTATCAACCCAGCTTTACGGCTCAGCAACAAGCGACGCAAAAGCCTTGAACGGTTTCGGGGATATTTTCGCCCCGAGCGGAACTGCTTACGCCGGCATTGTTGACACTGACATCGGGAATGACTCTGTAGGAGACCCGATGTGGCTCCCTTTGCTTGACACGACCACAACCGAAATCAGTTATGCGAGCATTTCGCCGAAAATTACAAAGCTGAAAGCAAAAAACAAGAAAGCGGCTGATTTAATGCTTTCAAATTCTGCTGTTTTCTCTGCGTTCAAAGCTTCCCAGCAGGCTCAGCAAAGATTTATTCAGACTGACAAGCTCGAAGCGGGCTTCACCGGTCTTATGGTTGACGGAGCATTCTGGTATGCGGACGAATATGCGAAAGCAAACAATTTGTATATCATAACCACTTCGACAATGGGTATCAAGTACAAATACGGACTCGGAGCCGGCTCACCGCTTGACGTCAAGACTCTCAAGCTGCCGACGGCGCCTGTCAATTCGCATCAAAAATATCACGTGTTCAATATCTATTGCAACAACAGAAGATTGAATGCGAATATGTCAAAACTGGGTACAGCTCAATCAACCTAGCAGACAAGCCCCCTTTTTAGGGGGCTTTAATTAAAACAAAGGGTTAGAAATGAAAGTCAGAGATTTATTGGACAGGATAAAGTTTGCGTGTGCTTCTCCGTCGGATTTGGCGGGGAAGAGCGTTCATCCGCTTTTTTCAAATAAAAATATCACGCAGCAGTTGAAATTTGCTCTCGATCGATACGCAAATTTTACGAAAGCGTTTGAAGATTATTATTCGTGGTGTGTTTCACCGACCACGCCGGCGGTTGAGGCGCCGAAGGATATTTTGAGAACGGGCGGTTTGCGTTTTCTGGTGTGGTACATTAACGGATATGCGTATCCTCTCAATGCTGCGAGTGTAAATACGACGTTCGGCAATTATCCCGTGAGTCTTCAGGGGCTGCCAAAGTGGTTTTTGTACTGGAAAGACCGTATAAATTTCTTTCCTCAGAATTCAAACGGGTTTCAAAAAACAGTGCTTACGGAGCCTTTGGATTTTCACGGGGATGTCATTAAAGTTGAGAGTACAAACGGATTCCCGCAGTTTCACGGGCGAATTCAAACAGACTGTGAGGTCATTGAGTATGAGAGAAAGACTGAAACGACTTTCGAGGGGTTGAAGAGAGGGCAGAACGATACAAAAAGGTGTCGTCACAATGCGGGCGCCATGCTCATTGAACATAATGTTGTCGCTTATTATTACCGTCTGCACTGGGGAATTGATGTTAATGAGGATGATGTCATTGATGATTTGACGCTCAACAGAGAAATGATGGTCAGTGATGACCACCTTGAGATAATTGCGGATTATACGACATTTCGGCTTTTACAGAAGATAGACGCTCAGAGGGCGGCGGCGTACAAGGTTAATTTTGATGAGTGGCTTCCTCAAGCAAAGTATGAAATATCAAAAGGAAGAAGCGACATCACGAACATGTCTGAGATAAGACCTGCTTATACATTTGAAAATTCTCTTGCTTTTTGGAGTGAGTTTTGATGGCTGAGATAATAAAAACGGAATTTCGGGGGCAGCGCAACGATACGGGCGCAAAGTTTGTCGGAGATGATTATTTTTATCTGACCGAGAACATCAATCAGGATGACATAGTCGGATTCAATAAAACCCTTGCTCCGATGGAGTTGAACAAGGCTTCTCTCGGTGAGAGCATTGACGGGCTGATTGAATATAACTATCTGAACGATGAAAACAGGCTCAACACGCTCAATTTGATTTTTTGCGACGGGAAAGTTTATCAAAATTTTGACAATCCGCAGTTAATTTATGAAGGAATGAGCAAGGGAATTGTTAAAACAGCCGTATTGAATGACAAGTTGTTCATCGTGAACGGGGTTGATTATCCGCTTGTTTTTAACGGCAGGACATTCCGCCAGATGGGAGCCCCCGAAGCGATTCAGACCATCGAAGCGGGAGTTCTGAACGGTGCTTATTATTACGCAGTGACGTATATCACAAATAATAACAATGAAGAAGTAATCGGCACGGTGTCAAACACACTGAGCGTAAACAACAGACAGATAAGACTGAACCTTCCCGTCGGTTATGCTTCGACAACAAAGAGAAAGATTTATCGAACGGCGGCGGGAGGGAACGAACTCAAGTTTGTAGCAGAGATAGAAGACAATACAACACTTGAATATGTCGACAATCTCGAAGATGAAGAACTGGGCGACCTTATACCGCCTGTCAACAATGAATGCCCCAGACCGAAGTTCATTGAGTCGAATTATTTCAGGCTTATAGGTGTCGGAGATGAGATGTTTCCGACTCAGGCGTATGTGTCAGATCCGAACGTTGAAATTCTCGACAAGGCGAATTATATAGACGTTACGAACAGGGCGGGCGATAACTCAAAAATTACGGGGCTTTCAAAGGATTATAACCTGATAATAATAGCTTCCGAAAAACAAATCTATACTCTTGATGTATCGGGAGAAACTCCGTCCGTCACGGCAACAAGAGCCAATGTCGGATGTAAGGACGGTTATTCGATGGTGGCGGTGCCTGCTGAGGGTAATTTCTCGGGAGGAGTGCTCTTTGTTTCTCCGGATAATACGGTCAGACTCCTGAACGGGAATTATGCGCAGCCCATTGCAACGAGTTTGGACAACATCAAAACGGAGAACTGGGCTCAGATAATAAGCGGCTCTCTTGCGGTCGATTTACAGAGTTATGTAAATTTATCCGCCGTATATTATGACTTCAAATATCATCTTGCTGTTGACAGATACATTTATGTATTTGACATAAGGCGTCTTGCATGGAGCATTCTCAAGTTTGAAACAGAGAACAATTTGTGCAACGTAAGAATTTTGTACACTCCCAATCCGACGCTTCTTCTTGTCGGGAGGGCAAACGGCGGATTTGTCGAGAGGATGTATCAAAAAATCAAATATAAAGATGAAGACCTCAAAGCAAGCGTTATTTTTCCTTTCTGGGCTGTTTCGAGCAAGCAGAAATATTTCAGAGATTTGATAATCTACTTTGAGCGGGCGACAAACCTTGATATTGACGTAACAATCAGAGTCGGAGAGCAGCAGAATGCGGAGTTTACCGTAAATATTTCAGACACCGGGGGCGAGGATTACGGCGACTTTGACAGAAAATATTATTCCGAGTTCTATTACGAAACGGGCTATGCTTCGGAGGATTTCAGGGAGATTCATATTAATCAATACGGTTTCTGGATACAGTTTGAAGTTACAATGCCTTCGAAATTAACTCTTATCAGAGGTATACAGCTTATTTATGATGAAATTACAAATAAGGAGATGAGATAGATGGTTGCAGGTTTAATCGGCGGCGTTGTCGCAAATATGGCGGTAAATGCATATAACAGCTACAGAGCGGATAAGCGGGACGAGAAAAACAGGAAAGCTTATTATGAAGCGATAACGAACTTTATAAAAGATATGGACGCCAAAAGAGCGCAGATGAGAGAGACTCTCGGGAATTATTATCAGTCAGCCGATGAGCAGTTTGAAAATGAAACAGGGCAGCCGCTCAAAGAGCTGCAAGCCGTTCAGGAGGATTTTGCAAATCAGAATCTTGAGGCACAGCAGCAGTATTCAAAACAGTTGAACTCGGAGCTTGCCAAACAGGGAGTGAGGGGCGGTCAGGCTGCTACCTTGCAGGCAAGAGGAATTGGACAGCTCAACACCGATTTACAGCGGCAAATCAATGAGCTTGCGTTGAATGAAGCAAATACAAGAAGAAATTTGAGAACAAATTATTATCAACAGAAAGCGTTAATGCCTTATTCAACGCTCACGACAAATACAAATGCTTACCTTCCTTCGTCGGCTGAAATTGCCTTATTTGGGCAGGGCACGGCATCACGCTACGGCGGGGCGTCTCTAAGTCCTCTGGCTTCGAACGACTCGAGTTGGAACACGCTCGGAAATAAAATAGGCACTTCTTTGTGGAACAGATATCAAAACAGATTCGGAAGCGGCAGCAACACCAGACTGTCAGGAGGCAGCGCCTCGGATGTTGCATAAAAAGTTATTCGTGGCGGGTGATTGATTTGTGAGTGTCAAGAGCAAATTTCAATACAACAGCACACAACCAGAACAGTATCAGGAGATGGAGAAAAATGAATTTTCTTTCAAAGACAATCGGAAAATTACCGGTGAAAAACATTGATTTTTCGCCCGTTGTTGAAAAGGAACTCGCAAACAGGGCGTTTGCTGAAACTCTGCAAAGAGAAAAAGAGGCGCTCGGGAATTATATCGAGTCTTCTCAGAATGCAAAAAAGGGAACACAGGAAGGAACGGCGCGGCCCGTGCAGATTGAAGCGGGTATTCAGACAACACCCGAACAGGACAGGCAAACAAGCTTTAAAGATGCGGTGTATGACCTTATACAATCAGAGTTGAGAAAAGAACAGGCTCCGACATACCGAAACCCTTCGGATGTGATTGCAGGTTTTTCAACAGGACAGACCGGCAAAGAGAAACTTGTGAACGGTTTAACGGCTCTGGCGGGATATTTGAATTCTTCAAGCGGCAGAAGTCTGATTTCCAATCTGACAGGGGCGGCGGCTTATGCGCCTTCACGCCATGCGGCTTATCAAAAGTCGCTTTATGAAATGGAGGAGGACAGACAAAGAGGGGCTTCAAATTCCGCACGTTTTGACACGCTTATCAAGCTCATGTCACATCTTGATGATGTTGATTTGAAAAACAGAAAATTTGACTTCGAAAAAGAAAGGGCAAAAGTCGGAGATGAGCAGTGGGAGAAAGAGTTTGGACTCAATATGAAAAAATTTGAGGAAGACGTAAGAGTCCACGGGCTGGATTATGCAATCAAACAACAGAAATTGGCGCTCGACAGAGCCGGGCTGGCTGAACAAATCAGGTCGAACAAGGCTCAGGAGGGTATTGCCAGAGAGAAGATGAGTGCAGATTTGTTGAAAGAAACAGAAGAAAAGAGAAAAGAACTGGAGAAACAAAAGAGCGGTCTGGAGAATATGGCTCAAGATTTGGCACGTTTTGAAAAACTTGGAGAAGCTGAGGGAATACATCAAATTACACCGTTAACACGTTTCTTTGAACCAATCAGAGCAGGAATGAGAACGGTAAATATGGGTAACGCTGATGAAGCGGCTTTTGACGCCCAGCGAGGAATGCTTTTCAGCAACATAGCACGTACTCTCGGAGGAGAAAAGGGAGTTTTAAGCGACCAGGATATAAAAAGAATAGAGAAGACAATCCCCTCTCTCGGAGACAGTCCAGAGCAAAGAACCGCAAAAATACAAATAATTAAAGATATTATAGATGATAGGCTGGTTTCTAAAGGTTTTGAACCTTATTTCTCAAAAGCACAACAGGGAGAGAAAAAAATAGGTAAATTCACAGCGAGGGTAATAGACTGATGGCAAGATTTGAAGTAACCTCCCCGAACGGGAAGAAGATAGAAATAGAGGGGGAGCAGTTCCCAACGGAAAAAGAACTTGATGAGATTTTCAAGTCGTTTGATAATTCCGATTCCGGTTTGTCAAATTCTCCTACTAAGCCAGCCACGCAAAAAAAAGAAGGAAAGTCGAAATTACCGAAAGAACTCTTCAATTTTGCCCCTTCTCATATGGCAAAAAATTATGCCTCAACAAAGGATGCGGAGCTAAAAACTCTTTTCAATCTGGCAAGGGGTAAATATGATTTTATAAAAAATCCCGACGCTCTGAGGGAATTTAGAAACGATTATAATGCGGTGTATGACAGCAGATATAAAAAGCTGACAAACCCGGTTACTGATACGGCGGTTGATATTGCCGGATATGCCCTTCTCCCTCAGGGTAAAGTTACGGCGGGCGCAAAAGGGCTTGCAAAACTGGGAGCTCTTGCAAAAACGGGGGCGATTCAGGGGGCGCCCGTTGCATTAATCGAAAGTTTGAAGGAAAAAGGACTAAACCCCGTTGAAAATATCAAAGATACGGCAACGGGAACAGCAATAGGCGCAGGGGCAAATCCTGTTGTAAGCGGGATTGTTTCGAAGACGGCAAAAGCCATAAACAATGACACAACAAAAAACGCCGTATCTTCACTTGTTGAGATACTAACATCCGTGCCGAAAAAATATACAAAGCTTGCTCTTGATAACGAAATTGCAGGAACAAGCATATTCAAAGACCCCAAAAAATTTGACGTTGACAGCGCATATATACCAATAGAGCGCAAACTTAAAGAAGCTAAGGCAACATTACCGGATGAAAAATATTATCGCAGCGAGTATCAAAAATTAGGGTCTAAGGCTGAAAGAGCCTTGAATAATCAGTTTCTCAGCGATGAAGAAATCGCACGCCGCCAGTATGACGCAGGGCAAAAAATTTTAAAAGGTTATGAAACGGCAAAAGCAGAAGCCGAAGAACATATTCAAAAAGCTTTAAATAGTTTACCAGAAAAAGCAATAGATAAAGCGCAATTGATGAAAGACCTTAATGATATTATTAATTCTTTCAAAAGAGGCGGAACCGTAAACATCCCCGCAATACGGGCGAAAAAAGATATCAATGAGCTTTATGATATTCTCGGACTTTCTGAAAAAAATAGTAATTTAAACCCTCGAAACCTGTTAGATTTACATAATATTAAAGAAGACATCTATGACCGTACAATTTATGACAATGAAGCCGGTACATCTGTTAATGAAGTAAGAAAGGCACTTGCAGGAAAGATAAACAAAACATTGAGAGACGTTTCGCCGGAATATGCAAAGGCTAATGACGCCTATGCAGCATTGAAAAAAGCGGAATATGCACTCGGGGGGATAAATGAAAGTACAATCGGGAAGAAAGTCAGCGATTATAACACAAAAGACCAGATTTTGAGCGGAAAAGACAGGGCGATGAGAGATTTTGAAAAATTGCTCCCCGATGAAAATAAATTTATAAGTGAAATAAAAAGTCTTCAGGACATCAAAAACAATCAGGAAAGAATAAAAGCCAATATACCTGCCGGAATATTCAAAAATTTATCGGCAATGGAAAAGAACCCCGCAGCGGCTGCCGAGTTAATCGGAATAGACGCTGCTGCACCGTCAAATCTGCAATTTATGGATGACTACAGAAAATTACTTTCACAGGAAGCAATCCAAAAAGAAATGATGAAGCGTATCGGGGCAAAAGCTTATGAGAGAAATCCCCGTTTGCTGGTAAACTTTAGCGATGAAGGCGGTGAGGAGGCTTTAAAATATTTGCAGGAAAAAAGCGGCGTGAACTTTATTGACGACCTTGAAAAAATAAGAGCAAGAGAAGCTCTTGAATACGGGATGCCCGGGCAGGGCGGCGGCAGCGGCTCCGGTCAGGGATTCGGCAACCTTGTTAGAACAAGCATAGCAGGGGCAGGCGCTCCCGTAACAAAAGGATTGTCAATTCTTGCCGTATCTCCCAAAATAGCAGGTCAGGGAACTGTTAAAAATTTGGGTAGAATTCATAATCTGGCTGAAAAAATAGTTTCCAATCCTGAAAGCATGGAAAGTAAAGCCGCAAACGTGATTCCGCTGGCGTCAATATTGAAACAGATAATCGCAAATGATACACAATCTCAAAGACGTAATGGTGAAATTAATGCAGATGTATACAGGTACAGGTATTAAGAGAATACAGGAGAACGAACAATGACAGAAATCAACGTCGCCGAACTGGCGATGTATCAGGGGCGTTTGATTAACGCCAATGACTGGGACAGCAATTTTGAAACAATTGTCAGATGGCTGACATCGGGGGATTATAACGCCAGTTTTGACGCTCTGGCGTGCGGCAACCAGCTCAATATGACGGGTAATAAAATAATCAATCTCTCGGACGGCAGCAACGAACAGGACGCCGTAAACTACGGACAATTGAGCAGCACAAACACCGCCTTGACGGAAGCAATAAACAAAAAATCAAACAATACGTTTGATGATGTTCTGCCCGAGGCAAAAGAAAGAGCCTGTCAATGGATGATGCCCGATTATTCGCAGGCAACGGGATTTCAAAGCGGTTATACGGCGCCCAAAATGGGATGGGTTTATATGGGAGGGATGAGCGACGGCACGTCATCTTTTACCATTAACGGCACGTATTTTGAGATTTGCTGGGATACCGCCGACGGGCAGTCGAGGGGGAATATGTTCTTGCCCGTATCAAAAGGCGATGTAATTTCATCTTTCAGCAGAATTAGAGAAGCGAGGTTTTTCCCTTGCAAGGGGGTTGAATGATAGCAGTCAAACAGGGAACTCAAGAACCAATCAATTTCACGCTCAAATATCAGGATGCGCCCGTTGATTTGAGCGGGAACACGATAGTTTTTCAGGTGAAAATTTATCCCGAACAAACAGAGAACTTTCTTGTTGAAAAAAACATCACGGAAACATCAGACCCTTATGAAGACGGAAACATATACAATGCTACGGGCGGGAAGTTCAATGTGTTTTTGAAAGAAGAAGATACTTTGAACCTATGCACGGAGCAGGTTTATTATTATGCGCTCTGGAGGGTGAGAAACATCGGAACAGAGGAAGAAACAAGAGAATGTATTTCATCAAATGCAAAAGATATAACGGAGTTTAGAGTATGCCCGGCATAAATGACAATGATTACACGCTCGACATTGATCGGGTTGAATATATTATCGAGATAGATAAACTCATAGGTATTCAGGGGGCTAAAGGTCCCAAAGGAGATACGGGAGACATTACTCCCGAACTCATCGAGATAGCCAAAGGAATTTATGAGGCTGCTGACAATGCTGCAAACTCGGCAGGACAGGCAAAGGAAGACGCAGACGAGGCGGAATTGTACGCTCAACAGGCAAAAGACGCCGCAGAATTTGCGCAGAGAACTTGTTTTTATGCGATTTATACGGATGAGTTCAACTCTTCAGGAGAAACGGAATATCAGCTTTCTCATCAGGTAGACACAAAAGACAACGTTATCGGGGTAAACATCAACAACCACAACATTCTTGACTCGAATTTTGAGCTTGTCGACAATCAAAAAATTGTACTTCTTGAAGCTCCGAGCGTAGGGAGCAGAATAGCAATCAAATATTTTGCGGGGAAGTTCATCCCCGTCGGAGCTGTTTTTACAAATGCTTTTCAGTTTGTGCAGAGCCAGCCGGCGACTCTCTGGGAAGTGCACCACAATCTCGGACGATACCCGCAGGTGACGGTTATTGACAATGATGAGGATGTATGCGAGGCGGAAGTTTCATATCTTGATGAATACAATCTGACAATAGAGTTCAATCAAGAGATGACCGGCAGAGCCTATATGATATAGGAGGAGAGATGGCAAGAAAGAAATTTTATACTGATATAGATTTGAAGGGCAACGAGCTTGAAAATGCCGTCCTTGACAATCTTTCCGCACCGCCCGAGAACCCGAAAGCAGGGCAGGTCTATTTTGATACGGGCGAAAAGAAAGAAAAATACTACAACGGTACGGAATGGATAGGGAGTGTTACTCCCGATGAGATGGACTCGGAGGTTGAGAAGAAAGTCGACAAGGTGGAAGGCAAAGGGCTTTCAGAGAATGACTTTACAAATGATTATAAATCACAGGTGGACTCAAACACCTCAGCCAGACACACTCATTCGAATAAAACCATCCTTGACGGAACGCAGCAGAGTTTCACAACTGCGTTGAAATCAAAACTTGACGGTGTCGCCTCGGGTGCTCAGGTGAATGTCATTGAAACCATTGAAGTGAACGGAACGGCGCAGCCTGTCACATCAAAGACCGTTGATATAACTGTGCCAACAAAGACAAGTGAGTTGCAAAATGACAGCGACTTTGCAACAAACGCCGCTCTCTCCTCGGGGCTGAACACAAAGGTTGATAAGGTAACTGGGAAGCAGCTCTCGACGAATGATTTTTCGAATGACTATAAATCAAAAGTTGATTCGAACACCTCTGCAAGACATACCCACACGAATAAGACCATACTTGACGCTACAACGGCGAGTTTCACAACCTCAGATGAGATCAAACTCAACGGGATAGCCTCAGGCGCGCAAGTCAACGTGATTGAGTCAGTAAAGGTAAACGGAGCCGCTCAGCCTGTAACCTCAAAATCTGTCAACATCACAGTTCCGACAAAGACATCACAGCTCCAGAATGACAGCGAATTTGTCACCCTCTCTGACCTTGACGACTCGGAGGCGGGTATTATCACGGGGCTTGAGAACAAGGTGGACAAGATAGAGGGTAAGGGATTGAGCACCAATGATTTTACGGACTCATACCAATCTCAGGTTAATTCCAACACAACGGCAAGACATACTCATTCAAACAAAGCAATTCTGGACGCTACGACAGCCAGTTTTACAACGGCAATCAACAACACAATTAACTCGAAAGCAAACGCATCAGAGGTTGTGAAATTGACAGGAAATCAGACAATAGGCGGGTCAAAGACGTTTTCGAGCGCTGTCACTTTCCCGAACAAGGTATTAAATATTTTTGGTGATGATGTTTCTATGGGCGATAACAACGAAGCGGGCTGTATTAGCATTAAAGGGCTTAATGGCGCTTCGGGCATTAAGTTTGAACCCTACAGCGGGTCAACATCGCAGAAGATAAGCATAAACGGCAGCGGAACAATGACCATCACGGGCACCGTTGCTTCAACATTCAGCGGCAATTTGAACGGTACCGCCTCAAGAGCCACCTCGGACGGAAACGGACGCAATATAGTCAACACTTATGCGACAAAGGCTGAGATATCAGGACTCGGGGTCAAGAAACTCTCTTTGAACAATCCTCAGCTTGTGCCGAGCAATGGTGTTGTCACGTGGACTGTGACTCACACGCTAAACTCTCAGGATGTGTGCGCA
>ERZ1643251.1508-NODE-1508-length-26317-cov-24.792476_pt1 | contig 26317 bp, 26 predicted proteins | sample MGYA00579261_ERZ1643251 | MGnify/ENA primary metagenome ERZ1643251 (study PRJEB29033, sample SAMEA4952267) | chicken gut metagenome | biome: Broiler Chicken; feature: Gastrointestinal Tract; material: Caecum | place: Ireland | collected 2018 | study: Broiler... | reverse complement strand
TCAAATAGTATTATTTATCAACCTTACTTATTTTGAAAAACTGTCCGTAGATAAGAAGAACTATGTATTAAGTGTAGTAGCAGTTCTTCTTATAGTAGGCATAGGTTTTACCTTTGCTTACTTTATGAGTGGAGTAAGAGTAGATGGTGATGGAAGTAGTACATCAGGAGATACAGCTAATTTAATAGAAGTAGAATATGATGCAGGAAGTGAAGTAGTAGACGCAAGTGGTGTAGTACCAGGAGATATCATAACTAAAGAATTTGATATTATTATAAGACCAACAGAGATAGAGAAAGAAGCAACATATGCAATAAAGTTAGATATAGAAAATAATACCTTTGTAAAATGTGATGATAGTAATTATGATAGTATAACCAATGCATGTACAAAAGATGCAGAAGAATTAGTATATCGATTAAAAGGTAATGATAATGAGGTTATAGCAGAAGGAACACTCATGGGATTAACAGGAGAACAAACACTAATCGTAGAAACAAAAGAAGTAAATAGTGAAACAACTTATCATTATACATTAGAGATAGAATTTGTAGAAACAAATGCAGATCAAAATCATAATGAGAATAAAACATTTAGTGGAAGAGTAATAGTTGAGTTTGCAGAAGAAGGTATTTTGCTAAAAGACCAAATATTAGCAGATAATCCAACAATAGATAATAGTAGAAGTGGTGATATAACAGGAGTATTAACAGATAATACAACAGGGACGTTATATACAGCAGAAGATGATTGGGGAACAAGTTATTTTTATGCAGGAGAAGTAGATAACAATTGGGTAAGATTTGCAGGATTCTATTGGAGAATTATCAGAATTAATGGAGATGGAAGTATAAGACTCATCTATAGTGGAGATAGCTCAAGTGGACCAGTAGAGACAGGAGAAGATACACAGATAGGAATAAGTGCATTTAATGAGCAAAGAGACGATAATGCGTATGTAGGATATATGTATGGAAGTACAGGGCAAAGTAGTTATACACCAACACATGCGAATAATAATAATAGTACAATAAAAGGAGTATTAGATAACTGGTATAAAACAAATATAGTCGATAAAAACTATTCGCAGTATGTAAGTACTGAAGCAGGATTCTGTAATGATAGGAAAACGCAAAGTGGAGTAATTTCTGACTATGGAACAACAGGCTATGGAACAAATGCTACAACATATGCACCTCTTGGAAGATTAATATCAAATGGAAGTTGGAAAAGTAGTCAAACACCAAGCTTAAAATGTAGTCAAATAGCAAATGATATGTTCACAGTAAGTGGAAGTAATAAAGGAAATAGAACACTAAATTTTTCAATTGGATTAATCACCAGTGATGAAGTGGTTCTAGCAGGGGGATTTGGAGGAAGCACTAATACAAATTATTATTTATATACTGGACAATATTATTGGACCATGTCCCCGTATTATTTCTATATAGGTGGTTATTCTTATGTTTTTTATGTGTTTTCAGATGGTCACCTTTCTGGTTCTAGTGTGAATGGCACGTATGGTGTACGTCTTGTCATAAACCTAGATAAAAATGTAACTATATCAAGTGGTGATGGTACTATGGATAATCCTTATGTAATTGAGAATTAATAAAAACAAGAAATTTAAAATCTTGTTTTTTGTTTGACAATTTTTTTAAATCCAATGATATATAATCATGTTGGTGATAATATGATTATATATATTGATTTATTAATAATAATTAATTTCTTATTTGATTTTTTACTATTGCTGACAATAAATGTAGCGTTAAAAAGATATAGTAAAATATATAAGCTAATTTTAGCATCTTTATTTGGAGAATTAACTCTATTAAGTTTATTTATCCCTATATCTAGTGTAGTATTTACGATATTAAAGATAATCATGGGAGTTATTATGGTTTTCATCGCTTTTGGCTATAAAAACATAAAATATACATTATATAATGTAATTTACTTATATATGGTAAGTATTATATTAGGAGGATTTATCTATTATTTAAACACAGAATTTAAAAATATAAATTATTTAATTATTCTTTTAATAAGTCCTATTATTCTTTATGTATTTATAAAAAGTATAAAAGAATTAAAAAAAATAAAGAACTATTATTATCAAGTTAAAATTATTTTTAAAGATGATTATGAATTAAATTTAACAGGATTTTTAGATACAGGAAACAAACTAATAGATCCCATAACCAATAAGCCAATTATATTAATAAATAAAAAGAAAATAAAAGAAAGTATTCATATTAGAAGTCCAATGTATGTACCATATAATGCTTTAAATCATCATGGATTACTTGAATGCATCAAACCAAAGTATATCATGATTCATGATAAGAAATTAACGAATTATTTAATTGGTTTAAGTGAAGATTCATTTAAACTAAATGGTATAGACTGTTTGTTAAATTATAAGATATTGGAGGATATATGATAAATAAAATACTTTTATGGTTAAAAGAAAAATATAACGAATGTTTCTTTGTTGGCTCATCAGACAAACTACCACCACCACTAGAAGAAAGTGAAGAAAGAGACTGCATAATTAAAGCAGGAAAAGGGGATATAGAAGCAAAAAATAAACTTATAGAACATAATTTAAGACTAGTTGTATTTTTAGCCAAAAAATATGAAAATACTGGATATGATGTTGAAGACTTAGTTAGTATTGGTTCTATTGGTTTAATTAAAGGCATAAACACGTACAAATTAGACAAAAACATTAAATTAGCTACTTATGCATCTAGATGTATTTCTAATGAAATTTTAATGTTTTTAAGAAAGAATAAAAAAAGAAGAGGGGAGATAAGTTTTGAAGATGCCCTAAATTATGATGCTGAAGGAAACGAACTTCATTTAGAAGATATATTAGGTACAGAAATAGATTTCGTCCCCAATGAATATGAAAAGACTTTAAATAAAGAAATTTTATCAAGAGAAATTAATACACTAGATGAGAGAGAAAAAGAAATAATGACTTTAAGATATGGACTAAATAATACTGAAGAATACACACAAAAAGAAGTTGCAGAAAAATTAGGAATTTCTCAAAGTTATATTTCTAGAATAGAAAAGAAAGTAATAAAAAAATTAAAACAGACTATGAAATTATAGCCTGTTTTTTTCTTATTCTAAACCAGTATCAGTTGGTGGAGTAGTATTATCAGAACCACCGTCACCACCAGGATCTACGATATCTCCTATATTACTATCCATATTTGTATTAACTTGAATAGTAAGTCCATTACTCATATTATCTTTAAAAATACTATAAGCAGATTTAATAACAAAAGTATAACTAGTTCCTGGAGTAGCACTATAAGTGAAATAGTTATTAGTTGTATATCCAAGACTGATTAATTGATCACCATTTTGTAAGTATACCTGATATCCAATAGTACCAATATTAGAATTATTATAACTGATTCTAGCATCATAATATTGTTGAGCATATTTACTGTAATAATCACTAAAGTATCCATTAAAGTATTCTTCTAAATAAGTTGGATCAATTGCATCTGGAGTATCTATTGCATCCCAACTAAGTCTAATGGTTGAACCATCATAAGTAGATGTTCCATTAGTAGGATCTTCCAAAGTACTAAATCTAGTAGAAACTTCAGTAGGCTCATAACCAGCCTTAAATAGCTCAGTAGATTTCAAATTACTTGGAGTATGTTCACTAGCTAGTTGAAGTGGATAAGTACCAAGTTCAATTGTTGCAGATACAACTCCACTAGGTTGCTCAAAGCGTGAATTAGTTTTATATATCTTTTTAGCAACCGCAGCCATAATTCTTGTTCTAGCAGCATTACCAGAACTAGTAGTTAAATATCCTTGATCATTACGATCGTATCCATACCACAAACCAATGGAATAGTCTGGAGAATAAGTAATATTCCAATGGTTAGGAGTAGCACTTCTAGGTATTCCTAAAGCATCGGCAGAAGCAGCATCAATAGTCGATGTACCACCTTTAGCAGCTATATCCGTACCACTTATACTAAAGTTACCACCAACACCACTAGCACCAGCATCAACTAAAATATCAGTAATCATATATGCGGTCTCTTCACTCATTACTCTAGTTTGTTCCACAGGGTGATTAATGACTTCTTCAGTTTCTATATATATAACTTTAGTAAATGAATAAGGCTCTATATAAATACCGCCACGTCCAAATGCAGCATAAGCAGCCGACATTGAAAGAGGATTAGTACCATCAAAGCCACCTAAACCAGCAGATTCATATAATTCATCACCAAAATCAATACCTAAACTATGAGCAAACTCTGCAATTTTATCAATTCCTACTTCATCAGCTACTTGTTGAAAAGCTTGAATTGCAGGAACATTTCGAGAATTAACTAAAGCTCTACGCATCGTTACCTCTCCCCAATAAGAACGATCGGCATTAACAATAGAACCACCCTTAGTATAAGTCCATGGTTGATCTAAGAAAAGAGTACCTGTAGAACCATTTAAGTATTCTATATAAGGTCCATAATCAAAAATGATTTTTGCAGAACTTCCTGGTTGCCTAGAAATTCCATTATATTCAGGTCCTACTGCTCTATTTGTTCCTGTTGGAGCATAATTCCTCCCACCCGATAAAGCTAAAATTGAACCATCTTCAGTACTTGTAACAGCCATACCAAATTGGACAGTGTCATTAACAAATTCATATAATTCTCCTGTTTCAAGTAAATGAAGTGTATCTTGAATATCTGGATCTAATGTTGTATAAATTTCCATAGGAACTTGTCTAGGATTATCTCCAGTCTCTTTCTGTACTTGTAATAGCACAAAATCAATAAAAGCTTGATAATTATCACTATTGCTTTCACTAGTATGATCAGCAAGCAAACTTTCTACTGGTATAGATTCTGCAAAAGCTCTTTCTTCTTCTGTAATATAACCATGTCTTACCATTAAACTTAAAACAGTAGAACGTCTATTAGTACATCCCTCAGGATTAGTATAAGGATTATATAAAGACGGGTTATTAAACATGCCAACAAGTAAACTAGCCTCAGCAAGTGTTAAATCAGAAACAGATTTACCGAAGAAATATTGACTACCTTGTTCAACACCATTAATAGAAGCATAATTAGTAGAGCCACCATCAAGCCATTGACTATTTAAGTAAAACTCAATTATTTCTTCTTTTGTATAACTAGCTTCTAGTTTAAATACAGCCATATAAATATCAGTAAATTTACGAATAATACCTTCAATACCTGTTGCAATATTGCTAGTGTAAGTATTTTTAATTACTTGCATGGACAAAGTAGAAGCACCACCAGCATCTTGACCTGCGAGTTGTCCAAGACTTGCTCGAATAAATCTTGCAGCATCAAAGCCATTATGTTGGAAAAATCTAGAATCTTCAGTAGCAATTAAAGCATCAACTAATACTTGAGGTAAATCACTATAGGTAACTAATTCTACATTTTCATTACCAATTCTAGTTAATTCATCGCCGTTTCTATCATATAATACAGTTGGCTCTTTTGTATATAATTCTTGAGCTACAAAATCAGGTGATGTAATGATAATATATAAAGCAAAAGCCAGTATAAGAGAAGCAATAAGTATACCTAAGCTAATAATAACAATGAGTACTGTATTTTTAACTTTTCCCTTTTTCTTCTTTTTCTTTTTAGAACCACTTTCTTGAGCTACAATAGTCTTCTTCTTTTTTATTTTAATCTTTGGTATTTTCAAAATAACCAACTCCTTTATAAGCATCTTTTATACCTTTTAAATAATCAATACCAATATTATAATTATATTTTAATGGATAACCTAACTCTAAAATAACTGAGTAGGGAATGCTTTTTCTTTCATTATTATGAATAAACTCTATTAAATCTTCACCTTTAAATAAATAATATCCATCATTCATACTAATAATTAAAAAAGCAATACCACCATGTTTAATAATATTTTCCATATGTCTAATTTGGTGATCATGAATATTACTGAGAGGAAAACTAGTTTTAGATTGACACTCCTTTGCATCAAATTCAATATATTTTCCTTCAAAAATCCCATTATAATCAAGAGTAGATGGCTCTTTAAAATAAGCTTTATTAATGACTGCGCCATGTTTATAATCAACATCGACCACTCCTATAGGGGTAGGCTTTTTATAAATAATTGCTAAGTCATGTTCTAAGTAATATTTACAAGCATCATTAATTAAGCCCTCTAAGTCCATACCTCGATTCTTATAATTAATTTCTTTTTTATAACTCTTTTTAATGTTGTTAGGATACTTCATGCACTTCACCTTAATTCATTATACTATAAATGACTCAAAATATCTACTTCGCACCATAATTTTACTGTATATTGACAGCAAATATTTACATTTTATAACCAAAAAACATTTATATTAACATTTTTTTAGTTTAAGATAGACATTTAGCTTAGAGGTATAAAGATTAGTGCAAAAATATGTTAAGGAAATAAAGAAATTCCTAGTAATTATCAATTGCTAATTAAAATAAACTTTACATTTAATTTTACATTATTTGACAATTCATATAAATAGATTGACAAAATATAAAGAAAAATATTATAATTATAGTGTGTTAAGGATGTGATAAGGTGTATAGTGATAAAATTTATTTAACTCCACAAGAAATATTAGATAAGGAGTTTAAAATTGATGCTAGAGGATATCGTCCTCAAGAAGTAGACAAATACTTAGATATGGTAATCAGAGACTATACAGAGTTTATCAACATTATCAAAAGAAATGAGCATGAAATTAGAGATTTAACTGAAGATAATGCAAAACTAAAGGCAGAAATTCGCTCTTTAAGAGAACAAATAGTTGCGAGTGAATCATCTAATAATGGTAATAATACTAGTAATGTTGATTTGCTAAGAAGAATTAGTCAATTAGAAAAGGTAGTATTTGGAAAATATGAATAGAAAATAATATTCGGACAAATGCTGCATAGATATTATGTAGAGGAAAGTCCATGCTCACACAGACCTGCGATGGCTGTAGTGTTCGTGCTTAGGGAAAAAATAACCTAAGGTAGCTTTTAGCTAACGGCGGATGAAAAGTCTAAAAGTTTATGCTCATGACCTAGTAGTCCATAAAGTGCCATAGTAACGTACAAACTGGAAACGGTGGAAATGGAACGCGGTAAACCCCACGAGTGAGAAATCCAAATTTGGTAGGAGAGCTCTTACAAAAGAAATGAATGGCGTAAGGGTCTAGTTTATAACTAGAAGATAAATATTTGTCGGATCCTTAGGGGATTACAGAACATGGCTTATGAAGATTATTTTTATTTTAAAAAGATAGGAGTGAGTTACCTTGGATAGTATAGGGAGTTTGTTAAAAACAACTCGAGAACAATCAGGGGTAAGTATTGAAGAAGCAAGTGAAGATTTAAATATTAATGTAAATTTTTTACTTAATATTGAAGAGGGAAAGATAGGGTGTTTCAAAGATATATTTGAATTAAAAGAATATATTAGTAGTTATGCTAAATACTTAGGATTAGATAGTGATAAACTAATAGATGAATTTAATGAATATATGTTTGAATACACATCAAAAATACCTGTAAAAGAAATTGAACGTATTGCAAAAAAGGATGCTAAAGAAGAAACAGGAAAAATAATAAGTCCTTATACAAAAAAACCTAGAAAACATACCAATGCTTATTATGTTGGCATCTATATTGTCATTATTTTATTAGTTATCTTAGCAATTGTATGGAGCGTTAAACAAATTACAGTAGATAATCATGTAACCAGTGAAATTGGCTATGTGAAGTTTTAGGAGGATATCATGAATTTACCAAACAAATTAACAATGGGAAGAATTATTACGGCAATCATTATCTTAATTATGCTTATAATACCTTGGGATAATTTAGGCCTAACTTTTCCAACTTTTCAGATAGCTGGCAGAATAAATGTTAGCTTAAAATATATTATTGCAGGAGTACTTTTTGTTTTAGCGGCCTTAACAGATTTCTTAGATGGACACATTGCTAGAAGCAGAAATCTAGTAACTGATTTTGGTAAGGTAATGGATGCTATTGCTGATAAAGTATTAGTAAATGGATTGCTTATTATCCTAGCTTATGATGGATTCATCAGTATTGCTATCCCTGTAATCATTATTACTCGTGATATCTTTGTTGATTCTTTTAAAATGGCTAGTGGTAAAAAAGGAAAAGTTGTCGCAGCTTCATTTACTGGTAAAGCTAAAACCATGTGCATGATGATTGGTATGGCACTAACTATGTTCTACAATTTACCTTTTGAACTAATTGGCATTAATGTGGGATATGCATTAATTATCATTGCAACAATTTTATCTATTATCAGTGCTTGTGAGTATTACTATAATACTAAAGATACATTTAAAGCTAAGTAAGAGCCGAAAAAGCTCTTTTTTAATACCATAAAATATACTATTTGAAAAAAATCAAAGGGTTTTCCACCGTTTGACAAATTACGACATCTCCTTATGTTATGATAAAAACTAAATCTAAAAAAGGAAGGAGGTGTAAATATAAAAACAGAAACATTCGTGAGTTTAACTAATGATATTTTATTTAAATATGTCTTTAGTCATGAAGAAGTAACATTTGATTTATTAAAATCTTTCTTTAATTATATAGGTATTTCTAAAGAAATAGAAAACTTGCAAGTATTTAAAGATTATTTGATATATGGAACTAATCTAGAAGATAAAGTGTTTTATAGTGATATAGTTGCAATATTAGAAGATACAGAATATATATCGATAGAAATGTATACAGAATTTGGCAAAGAAGAATATATGAAAAGTGCATCATATTTATCTAGATTATTTGCTAATCAGTTAAAAAGAGGCGATCTTTATACAAAAGCCAAAAAAGTATACAGTATTAACTTCATAACAGGTAATTATAAAGAAGAAAATAAAGACATAGTAAATGATTATGGGTTCGTTAGAAAAATTGAAACACCCAACCTAGACAATGAATTCATAGGTATGTATCTAATAAGGCTTGATAAAGTAAGTAAAATGGTATACAATAAAAGCGAATCAAGATTGGTAAGGTGGTTAAGACTAATGAACGCAGAAAGTATAGAAGAAATGAAAGATATAGTGGAAGGAGATAAAGTAATGGAACAAGCAATAGCATACGTAAACAACTTTTTAAAAGAAGAAGGAACAACATTTCAAGACAAAATAGAGTATGAAAAAGCTAAGTCAGAAGCCAAAGGCCGTGATGAGGACAAAAAAGAAACAGCAAAGAACATGCTAAAAAAAGGATATTCTGTAGAGGAAATATCAGAAATCACGAATCTAAGTATTAATGAAATAAAAAAATTAAGTTAAACTTTAAAGCATTTATAAAATTATAGATGCTTTTTAAATGTTAAAACAATGAAAAGCATAAAAAGAAATATTGACAGAATCATAAATTTATATTAGTATTTTATTAGTGTTATAAATATAATTAAATTAGGAGTAAAAACATGAAGATAAAAAATAGAATAGTTGAAGATTTAGTATTTAAAAGTTATTTAGAAGAAGTAATGAGTAAGAAAAAGTATTTAAAAATGAATAGATATATTCAACATGGAAATACAACTTGTTTACTTCATAGTATTGCGGTAGCTTACTTTTCTTACCGTTTGTGTAAGTTATTAAAACTAAAAGTTCATGAACGGGAGTTAATTAGAGGAGCTTTATTACATGATTATTTTCTTTATGATTGGCATGCCAAATATAAGCCAACAAAAGATGTAGGTTTGCATGGAAGGATTCATCCAACTATAGCTTTATTCAATGCTAGACGAGATTATAATATAGGAAGAATCGAATCTGACATTATTGAGAAGCATATGTTTCCACTAACTTTCCATCCCCCTAAATATAAAGAAAGTGTAATTGTTTGTATTGTCGACAAATTTTGTAGTATCTATGAAGTATTTAGTAAAAAAGCTTATATAGAAATAGCAGAAAAATTAGCTAGTACTAAGAAAGATAGAAGAATTATTGCAAAAAGAATTAACCTATATAATTAGGTTTTTTTAATTGCCATAAACGCATAAAATGTTTGTAGGTGAGATTTATGCGAATCATGAAAAATTTACAAAACTTTTTATATGATCAAGACTATTATATTGATATATTTAATAATTGTTTGCATGTATATTACTATCAAGAATTATTAAGTTTAAGTGATGAGTATATTGAGTTAAAACTAAAAGAATTTATACTAAAAATTGAAGGAGAAAACTTAGTAGTATCTAGTATGGATAAACATGAAATCTTAATTAAAGGAATAATTAACAATATGAGGTTTACAAGATGAAACATTATTTATTAGTTCGGATAAAGACTCCCAAAAAGACATCTCTTTTATTAAAATTAAATCGCTTAAATGTAGATATAAAAGAAGTAGTATATGAAAAAGAATATTTACGCTTTCAAATAAATAAAGAAGATTTAAAAAGAGTAAAGAAATATTTAGTGAGTTTTAAAGTAGAAATAATTGATGAAACAGGAATATTTAAATTAAAAAAAGAACTCAAGAAAAATAATTTGTTAATTACAGGAATAATCTTTGCCTGCATAGTTTTCTTAATTTTATCCAATGTTATTGTAAAAATAAATGTTATCCACGAAGATTCCCATTTAAGAGAATTAATTGCAGATTCCCTAAAAGAACAAGGAGTAACTTCATTAAGTTTTAAGAAAAGTTACGACGAATATGAAAAAATTATAGAGAATATTAAAGAAGAATATCAAGACAAAATTGAATGGTTAGAAATAGATGTAGAAGGTATGGTTATTAATGTTCGAGTAGAAGAGCGAATTATAAATAATTATGAAAAAGATTACAGTTCTTGTCATATCGTCGCTGGAAAATCAGGAATAATAAAAAGCATTACTACCCAAAAAGGAGTAACTGAAGTTAGCATTAACGATTATGTAGAAAAAGGAGAAATTTTAATTAATGGAAGCATTAAATTAAATGAGGAAATTAAAGAAAATGTATGTGCAAGTGGGTCTGTTTATGCTGAAGTTTGGTATAATGTGAGTGGAACAATCCCTATGGTTGAAGAAGTAAAAAAAGATACAGGAAAGATGCGTTATAATTTCATGATTAAAAATAAAAATGAAGAAACTGTATTGTTAAAAAGTAGAGTTGGTCCTGAAAAAAGAGTAGAAAATGTTTTGTTATTTAGTATTTTTGGAATAGAGTTTTATCTTCAAAAAGAGTATGAAGTAGAAGTAGAAGTTAAGAATTATGGCGTAGAAGAAGCAACAGAAAAAGGGATTAATTTAATCAATGAAAAATTGGAATTAAAACTAGACAATTTTGAATCAATAATTGAAGAAAAAGTCTTGCAAAAAACAGTAAAAGATAATAATATATATATAGATATGTTCGTCGCAGTAAGAGAACAAATCGGCGTAAAAGAATACTTTGAAGAGTCTAGGAGTGATAGCAATGTGGAGGAGTATAACTAACATTTTAACTGAATCCATAGATAATATGTGGCCAATGCTAACCATATTTTTAGTTGTAATTGCGGTAGTTAGAATAGCTGCGATAAAAACCAATAATGAAAAATTAGTTTTTTATAAAGAGTTTTCCAATCTTTTATTTATTATCTATATCTTACTATTATATGAATTATTAACTAGAGCTGAATTAAACACAGTAAGAGGCTACAATTTAGTTCCTTTTACAGAAATATTCCGCTATGAAATAGGTTCAAATGCTTTCTTTATGAATGTGGTAGGAAATATCGTGATTTTTATTCCTTTTGGTTATTTAATCTCTACTTATATTAAACCAAAAAGGATATTACCCATATTAATAGTCAGTGTAATATCAAGTGCTACTGTAGAATTTGTTCAATTGTGTATTGGTAGAAGTTTTGATGTTGATGATATTATATTAAACTCTTTAGGAGCAATTATTGGTTTCTTGCTTTATGTTGCTCTAAATGCAATTAAGAAACATTTACCAGGAATTTTTGGAAGAGACATAATTTATAACATTTTATGTTTAATTATTCTTGTAATTATGGTATTATATTTACTTAGTCGAATGGGAGTAAATATAATATGAAAAATACCTATGAAATTAGTGATTTAGTAGGCGTAGATTTTAATTATAATTATTTAGATAAAGTAATTAAAAGAGTACTAAAACACGAACATGTAAAAAATGCTTATTTTGGAGTTATTTTTGTCAATTTAGAAGAGATACAAAGGATTAATAAAGAATATAGAGGAATTGATAAAGTAACAGATGTTATATCTTTTGCTCTAGAAGATAGAAAAGATAATATAAATATGGATATGCATATACTTGGAGATATCTATATATGCATACCAAAAATGATTGAACAAGCGAATTCTTATGGACATAGTATAAAAAGAGAACTCAGTTTTTTAACTGTTCATGGTCTACTTCACTTACTTGGATATGATCATATGACCAAAGAAGACGAAGAAAAAATGTTTGGATTACAGGAGTTGATATTAAATGAAGAAGGAATCACAAGATAGCAAAAAATTTGAAAGAGAAAAAGTAAAAGTATATGGACCAATGCGTTTTATCAAAAGTATTAAATATTCTCTTGATGGTCTATTTTATGCATACCGTTATGAACAAAGTTTATGGATTCATGGTTTTGCAGTATTACTAGCTGTTATTTTAGGCTTTATTTTTCAAATCCGTTTAGCAGAATGGGCCATTATTTTTATCGCTTTAGGCATTATATTAGCACTAGAACTTATAAATACAGCGATAGAGGCAGCAGTAGATTTAACTACAACTGAAATTCATCCTTTAGCCAAAGTAGCCAAAGATTGTGGATCAGCAGCAAGTTTTGTCATGTCTATTGTTTCTATCGTAATTAGTTTATTTGTTTTTGGGCCTTACTTTTTAGACGTAATTAATAAAATATTTTAGGAGGTGCAACATATGAGGAGTGGTTTTGTAAGTTTAATTGGTAGACCAAATGTTGGTAAATCTACACTTTTAAATACTTTAATTAATGAAAAAGTAGCGATTACCAGCAAAGTAGCAGGGACAACCCGTAATATTATCCAAGGTATTTATAATGAACCAAATTATCAAATTGTATTTATGGATACTCCAGGAATAATTAGACCTGTAAGTAAACTAGGAAAAATCACCAATAAACAAGCAATGTCCCTAGTAAAAGATATAGATTGTCTTTTATTTGTTGTAGATGCATCAACAGGATTAGGCCCTGGAGATAAATTTATTATGGATGTTTTAAGAAAGACTGAGTCTCCAGTAATTTTAGTTTTAAATAAAATCGATAAAATTAGCGATGAAGATATTTTGTATAATATTACTGAATACAAAGATTTATATCCTTTTGCTGAAATAGTACCCATATCAGCTTTAACTAAAGATAATGTTCAAAGATTAATAGAAGTAATTAAAAAATATTTAAAAGATGATGTAAAATATTTTCCTGAAGGAATGAAAACTAGTAATAGTAAATATTTTATGATTAGTGAAATCGTAAGAGAAAAGTTATTTGATGTGACTCTTGAAGAAATCCCTCATAGTCTAACTTGTTATACTTCTTATTATGAAGAAAAAAGTGATATAGTAAATATTCATGTAGATATTATTGTTGATAGAGATAGTATAAAAAAGATTATTATAGGTAAAAAAGGGGAAAGATTAAAAGAAGTAGGAACAAAAGCAAGAATAGAAATAGAGAGTATGTTAGGAAAAAGAGTTTATTTAGAATTGTTTGTAAAAACAATTAAAAACTGGAAAGATAAAGAGCGATATATTAAAGAATTAGGATTTTTAGATTTTTAATGAATAAAATCATTCATGATAGAACATAATTAAAGTAGAAAGGTGATATCATGAATAAAAAAGAAGCTTGGAAAAGATTCCAAAAATCAGGAAAGATAGAAGACTATTTAACATATAAAGAAATTGAAAGAAATGAAAAATAATGATTATTTACTTAAATTTAGTATATATTTCAAAGTAAAACATCCCAAATTTTTAGGGATGTTTTACTTTACCATAAAGATAATCTAAAGAAATATGATACTTCTTACATATTGCATAACCATAAGTTAAAGATATTAACTTTTTACCACTTTCATATTCACTAATTAAAGAATGACTAGTCCCAATCTCTAAAGCAAGAGTTTCTTGATATAACTTCAATTCTTTACGAATTTTCTTTAAATTTTCACCAACTTGTTTTTTATCAAGATCAAAACATATTATATCAATATTAGGATTATCACTAATCTTTAATAAATAATCTAAAGAAACATGATAATAATTAGCAAGTTTATTTAAAAGTTCAATGGGAATAGTAGCTTTATTAAGTTCAAATTTAGAATAGGTAGATTGATTAATTTGCAAATAATTTGCAATCTCTTGTTGAGAAAGATTATGACTCACCCTTAAATCTTTAATTCTTGAAAAATCTAATTCATAGTTATACATAAAATCACCACAGACATTTTCTCATGGCTTATCATTTAAAAAAATAAATTAGGCATATGAGCGACATTTTTCTTGACTTCTTGTCTAGTAGATACTATAATTAGTATATAAGCTAGGAAACTTATCATAGCTTATCTAAAAACAAATTAAAATGAAGTAATACTTCGCAAGAAAGAGGTTTAAGTATGAGTGTTAAGAAAAGAGTCATTATTTTAGTTGTAAGTTTACTAGGAATAACAGGATTTATAGTAGGAGTAAGCTATGCATTCTTTAGTGCAGGTGGAGTACAAGGCACAGCCAATACTTTTACTAGTGGTTGCTTAAATATAAGTTTAACTAATGAATCTACATCAATTCATCTAACTGATGTTTATCCAATAACCGATATAGAAGGCTTAGAAACAACAAGTTATGATTTTACAGTAAAAAATAATTGTAATAGTAGTGCAAATTATCAAATTAATTTAGAAAGTTTAAATGAACAAGTAAACTCATTAAATGCAGATTACATAAAAGTATCTTTATCAAGTGATACTGTAGATAATGTAATATCTACATTAAGTAGTAATACAAGCCTAACACCAACAATAGATAATGCATATGAATCATACAACTTATATACAGATAGTTTAAATGCTAATGAAGAAAAAACATATCATTTAAAGATATGGGTAGATTATGATGCAACAGTAGAACAAGCAGCAAGTAAAGTATATCAATCAAAAATCAATGTCATAGCCAATCCAGAAACAACCATAGTAGATACATTAGAAGCCAAATTTAATTTAGAAGATAAAACCATAACAAGTACATTAACAGATAATGTAACAAGTGCAAGTTATTGTGTAACAGAGAATAATATATGTAGTCCAAATACAAGTGCAACAATAAGTAATAATACCTATACAGTAGAATTAGAAGGAAATGAAAATAAACAAATGGTATGTACCAAATTAAATGGAACAAGTAAAGTAATATGTAGTAATGGAGTAGAAGTAAAACCATTGTGTCCAGAAGGAGCAAGTGCATGTAATACAATCTTAGCAGGAAAAAATATAGATGATAGTAGAAGTGGAGAAATAACAGGGACATTAGAAGAAGATACAACAGGAACAGTCTATAGCGTAGCAGATGATTGGGGAACAAGTTATGTATTTGCGGGAGCACCAACCGATAATTGGGTAAGATTTGCAGGATACTACTGGAGAATCATCAGGATTAATGGAGATGGATCAGTAAGAATGATTTATAGTGGAGAAGATACTGGTGAAATTACAGACGCTAATAGAGTAGGTGTATCTACTCAAATTGGGACAAGCGTTTACAATAGTTCTAGTGATGATAATGCCTATGTAGGATATATGTATGGAAGTACAGGAGCAAGTAGTTATGCATCAACACATGCGAATACAAATAATAGTACAATCAAAGGAGTACTAGATAATTGGTATAAAACAAATATAGTAGATAAAGGATATTCAGATAAAATAAGTACAGAAGCAGGATTCTGTAATGATAGAAAAACGCAAAGTGGAATATGGTCAGGATATGGGAATTTAGGTTATGGAGCAAACGCAACAGGATATGCTCCTGCAGGGAGACTAATTTCAAATGGAAGTTGGAAGAGTAGTCAAACACCAAGTTTAAAATGTAGTCAAATTGATGATTATTTTACAGTAAGTGGGAGTAGCAAAGGTAATCATAAGTTAACGTATCCAGTAGGATTAATCACAAGTGATGAAGTAGTATTAGCAGGAGGCTTTGGAGGAAGCAGTAATAGTAGTTACTACCTTTATACAGGAGAATATTACTGGACAATGTCTCCGTTTGACTTCTATTCTGCGGGTTATGCTGGCGTGTTCTCTGTGGATTCGAATGGCTGCCTCGACGGCGACGGCGTGTATTGGACTGCTCCTGGTGTGCGCCCAGTAATAAATCTCTCAGCTGATGTAAGTATTACTGGAGGAAGCGGAAGCTCAAGTTCACCATTTGAAGTTGCAACATGATCTTCCTGCCTATGTCGCTTTTCCTTTACACATGGGCAGGCATAATACAATTAGTGAGGAATTATCCTCACTTTTTCTTTAATCTTATTTTAATTTGTTTTATAATAATATTGTTGGGAATGATATTATGTTAAAAGAAATAGAAGGTATAATTATAAGAGAAATTCCATATGGAGAAACATCAAAGATTATTCATGTATATACAAATGAGGGTGTTATATCTATTATGTGTAAGGGAGCTAAAACATTAAAGAGTCCTTTTAGAGCTACTACTCTTAAATTTACTTATGGAAGATTTAATATTTATTATAAAGAAAATAAATTATCTACTTTAAGTAGTGTTGATATAATTATTCCTTTAAGTAAAATAAAAAATGATATAACACTACTTAGTTATATCAACTATATAACAGAATTAACTACGCAAGTATTAAAACAAACAACAGAAGATATTTATGAAGATTATCTAAATACTATATTAAAAATAGAATCAGGACTAGATCCATTAATTATGTCTAATATTTTAGAAATAAAATATTTAGATTATCTAGGAGTAGGACTTAATTTAGATTCTTGTGTATCATGTGGCAGAAAAGTAAATATTATTACGATTGATGGAGATAGAGGAGGGTATATCTGCACTAATTGTTATCAGAATGAATTAATTGTAGACAAAAAAACAATAGAACTATTAAGAATGTATTATTATGTTGATATAAAAAGCATAAGTAAATTAAAAATAAGTGATAAAGTCAAAAATGAAATTAATCATTTTTTAAATACTTATTATGATAGATATACTGGTTTGTATTTAAAGAGTAAAGATTTTTTGAAAAAATTAATATAGAACCATTAATACTTGATCAATAAAAAGTGTTCGACAAAATTTGACATTAAAATTTTACAATCACTATCTATTTTTAAATTTAAAGTATATAATGTTATTAGAGGTTTAAAGAATGAAGTTTATAAAAGTTTTATTTGTGTTATTTTTTATTTTTCCAATATGGGTATCAGCTAGTACTAAAGCGACAGTAGATATTACAAAGATGAGTATAACAGATTTAGCAGATGCCCTAGATAAAGGCTATTTAACTAGTGAATTATTAGTAACTTTATATTTAGAACGAATTGAAGAATATGATGATGAGTTTAATGCGATAAGACAAATTAATGAAAATGCTTTAGAAGAGGCTAGATTATTAGATGAGGAACGAAGCGAAGGAGATATAAGAAGCATTCTCCATGGTATACCTATTGTTGTTAAAACAAACATTGATGTAGAAGGACTAGCAACAACAGCGGGTTCTAAAGCCTTAGAAGATAATTATCCTAATGAAGATGCAGAAGCAATAAAGAAATTAAAAGAAGCAGGAGCTATAATTCTAGCTAGTACCAATATGAGTGAGTTTGCTTTTGCTGCTAGTAATTCTCTTAGCAGTTATGGATCTGTACATAATGCTTTTAATCCAAATTATACTTCTTATGGGTCTAGTGGGGGAAGTGCTGTAGCTGTTGCTACCTCTTTTGCTGCCGCCTCCCTTGGAACTGATACCAATTCGTCAGTAAGATTACCTGCTGCTGCCGCAGGATTAGTTGGATTAAGACCAACTTTGGGATTAATTAGTACAGATGGAGTAATCCCATATGATATTACTAGAGACACAATAGGAATATTATCTAAAACAGTTGAAGATAATGCTATAATTTTAAGTATTATAAATACCAAAGATAACACTTATGAACCATCACTAGAAACCTTAGAAGGAATAAAAATAGGGGTAATTAATAGCTATCTAAAAGGAACATCTTCAACAGTTAGGGTAAATGGAAAAACTGATGAAGATATATATAATTTAGCTATAGAAAAAATTGATTTGCTTGAAAGATCTGGAGCAGAAATTATTTATATTGATGAACTAATCAATAACTACTATTATAATTTAGCAAGTTCAACCATGGGTGGAGATAGTTTTTGTGATGGCTTTAATGATTATATTGCTAATACTACAGGGCGAATTCGAAGTTTCTCTGATCTGGCAAATTCATCAGGGAAAATTTATAGTTTGAATGGCTATTTATCAGAATGTAACGGTAATTGGCTTCATGATGCTGATGAAGTAAAAAATAAAAAAGCAATATTTGAAAATCATATTTTAGAAATATTTGAAGAATATGATATAGACTTAATAGTCTATCCAACTACTAAGAATAAAATATTTACTCTAAATAGTGAAGATAGTGCTATTGCTCCAGGAAGTTTCTTAGGAAGCGTAATTGGCTATCCTTCTATAACTATACCTATGGGATATATTGAAGAATTTTCTTATGGTTTAGAATTCTTTAGTTTAAAAGGAGAAGAAAGCTTATTATATTCTGTTACAAATATATTTGAAGCTAAAAATAATATTGGGATAACAAATAGCAATCTTACTCCATCTTTATATACAATACCTGAGTATATAAACATTTTAAAAGAGTATTATGAGAAAGAAGAAAATGAATTAACAAGTAAAACAAGAGAATTTTTCTTAAATTATAGCAAGAATACAGATGAAGAAAATTATGAAAAAGCACAAATATTAATTAAAGAATATCAAAAGCTAGAAGAACAAGAAAAAATAGAATCAGAAAAAGAATCTAGTAATATTAGTATAATGCTAATAATTATAATAATTTCTTTAATATTAGAAACAATTTTATTTATTTCTATTTTTGCTTTATTAATAAAAAGAATTAATCAAATTTATCAAAAAATGAAAAAATAATATAGGCAAAAGGCTCAATATTTGTTACAATATAAATATAATATGTTAGAAAAGGTGTGTGTAGTGATGAACAATGAAGAAAAAAATCGAATTTTAGGGGAAGAGAGTGTTGAACAAATTAAAATCCCTGCTCCTGAAGAAGAGGTAAAACCGAAAAAAAAGACGGGAAAGATTATTTTAATTATTATCCTTTTATTAGTTGCTGTAGCTATCGGCTTATATTTTGGCTTAAAAAAGTTATCTACTAATCCACTAAGTATATATAAAAATGCTATCAATGATACCTATAATTTAGTAGACAACTATTTAAAAGAAAGTTTTGATAACTTATATAATGTAAATATTAATGAAGAACCCATAAAAATAGACAGTAATTTTACTTTAAATACTAACGAAGAAGATTATGCTATGTTAAATAATTTTGAGTATAACTTATCTTTAGGATTAAATCTTCCAAATGAACAAATGAATCTCTCTTTTGGATTAAGCGATGAAGAGGGAAGTATTATGAATTTACTTCTTGCCTTCATAAATGATAGAATGTATCTAGAAAGTGATGAATTATATAATGTTCCTTTAGATCTTGGACCATCAGAACTTGATTTTAGTGGAATAAATTTTGATGAAGTCTCAACATTTGATTATAATACAATTCATATTATTTTAGAAACAACTAAAAACATTTTAATAGATTCTTTAGATGAAAACAAGTTTACAATTATAGATAGTACTATAGAACTGAATAATGAACAAGTCAGTGTAAAAAAATTAACTTATTTGTTAGATGAAGAAAATATGAAAAGGACAATGGATTATATAACTACAGAAATGAAGAACAATGATGAATTTATAACAGCTTTATCAGATGTAACAGGATTAACTAGTGAAGAGATTAGATCAAGTTTAGAAGAAGATATTGATTATAGTAATTTTACTGATATAGAAATCAATTTATTTCTAAATAATAAAGATGATATAATCGCTGGAAATTTAATAGAAAATGAAGAAGAGTTAATTAAATTTACTATTGAAGATAAATTATTTGATTTATTCATCGGAGATGAATATAATAGCATAACAATGACTAAAGAAGAAAATACTTTAAATATTTCCTACAATAAATATGAAGAAGAAATATTCTTTATTAGTTTAACTGATGAAGAAAATAAAGAAACAATTGAATACAGAACAAACAGCTATGGCGATGATATGATTATTAAAGTTGAATTAAGTAATATAAAAAGTTCTGAAAATAGCTACAGTGCTGATATAATTCTAGATTATAGCATGACAAGCTATGGTGTAGAATCTAAATTTAATCTAGAAGGAAATATGGAAATAGTAAATGCTGAACTTGATAATATAGATACAACAAACAGTGTAAATGTAGATAATCTAACAGAAGAAGAAAGTTTAGTATTTTACGAAAATCTTTTAGAACTATTAGATAGAATTGGGTTAACAGACCTTTCATCAATTTTATAAATCCTAAATTTAGGATTTATTTTTTTCTCTATTTTTGATATAGTTAGAGAAGGAGGATGTATGAAAGAAGAGATATATTTAAAAATGAATAATCATAATGCTTATTTAAGCAAATATGCTTGTAAAGATGCAGAAGCAATATATTTAAAAGAAAATAAAAATGACATTAGAACCCCATTTTTTAGAGATATTGACCGTATAATTTATTCTTTGGCCTTTATTCGCTATCAAGACAAAACTCAAGTATTTTCTAATGTTTTTCATGATCATATAGCAAAAAGAATGATTCATGTAGAATTTGTCAGTAAAATAGCTAGAACTATAGGAAGAGCTTTAGGGTTAAATGAAGATTTAATTGAAGCTGCTGCTTTAGGTCATGATCTTGGTCATGTTCCCTTTGGGCATCAAGGAGAATATATTTTAAATGAGCTGAGTCTAAAACATAATGAAGGATACTTTAATCATAATATTGAAAGTGTAAGAAACTTAATGTATATAGAAAACTATGGTGAAGGATTAAATATTACTGTTCAAGTTTTAGATGCAATTATGTGTCATAATGGGGAGTTTGCTTTAGGAGAATACAAACCAAAGAAAAAAACAACAAAAGAATTTTTAGAAGAATATGAAACTAGTTATAAAGATAAAAATATTCTTACTAAAATGCGACCTATGACACTTGAAGGATGTGTAGTAAGAGTTAGTGATTTAATTGCTTATTTAGGAAGAGATATTGATGATGCAGTAAGATTAAATATTTTAAAGAGAGAAGAATTACCAGAAAGTATTACTAAAGTTTTAGGTAGTACAACTAAAGATATAGTAAATACTTGTGTTTTGGATATTATCAATAATAGTTTTGATAAAAATTATATTAGATTAAGTGATAGAGTATTTAAAGCTATAGTAGAATTAAAAAGATTTAACTATGAACACATATATAATAAAGCCATGACAAAAAAAGAAGTGGAAAAACTAAAAGAAATGTTTGAAGCTTTATTTGATACCTATCTAAATGATCTAAAAATTAGTAATTCTTCATCACCTATAATAAATTCATATTTAAAAAATATGATTTCTGAATACAAAGAGAATAATACCCATGAAAGAATTGTAATTGATTATATAGCAGGTATGACAGATGACTTCTTTTTAAGAGAATATGAAAGAATAACAAAAGAGCAATAGTAAGTCCATAATTGCTCTTTTTGCTTAAATTAAACATTTTATTAAGGTTTATCTATAAAACTTAGGAGTATCTGTTCTTCCTAAAAAATAATCAGCAGATATTTGATACTTGGAACATATAGCATATAAAAATGGAGTAGCAATAATTTTTTTCTTTTGCTCATAATCGCTTATAACAGAATGAGTAGTATTTAAATAGTCAGCTAAGTTTTGTTGAGTTAATTTTTGCTTTTTTCTAAATTCTATTAAATGGATACTTTGCTTATTTAAATCTATGTTATGATTACAGTTATTATATTTTTTTTGCTCAGTAAAACCAAACAAATAATCAATAGAAATATCAAATATATTACAAATAGCATTTAAATGTTTAATAGGTAAAATTTTATTTTGTAATTCATAATCTTTATAAGTACTTCTAGATATACCAAGTTGTTTTGCTATATCTTTTTGTGGTAACAATTCACTAGTTCTCAATTCTTTTAATTTGGTTCCATAATTCATGAATATCACCTAAAACTATTTTCTCATTTAATAAAATATCATTTTAAAAATTGGCGACTAATACGACATTTTTCTTGACATTTTACATTTACAAGATTATAATAAATATATAAGCTAAGAGACTATATCATAGCTTATATTATTACAAATTTAAATGAAGTATAACTTCATAGGGAAGGTTAAGAGTTATGGAATTTGAGGTATTAAAAAGAAGTCTTGTAAAAAGAAATATTATAATAGGAGTAGTTGTAGTATTCATTATTAGTGCAATTATATTAAACTTTACTAGTGCAAAGTATAGAACAAGCTATAGTGTACCATTAATAAATGGAGAAGTTAATTATAAAGTACCAGATTTAAATATAGTATCTTTGTATGTGTCAAATGAAGAAGGAGAATATGTTGAAGCAGATACTATACCAACAGGAAATTATGAATTAAGTGAGGAAAGTTATTGTGAAATTAATGGAGTAAAAAATGACAACATTAATCTAACATATGATAGCAATACTCAGACATTAAATGTAAAGCCATTTACAACAAAAGGAACAAAATGTTATTTGTATTTTGATAAAGGAGTATTAGCTAAAGATACAATACTAGCTAATTACCCAACAGTATTAACAAGAAATGATTTTAGTACAGCAGTAACTAATACAACAACGGGAACAATATACAAATCCTTGGATGAGAGTCAATATGATAATGATGGCGAGGTATATTACTTTGCAGGAAATCCAACAGACAACTGGGTATCATTTGCAGGATTTTATTGGCGAATCGTGAGAGTAAATGGAGATGGAAGTATAAGACTCATCTATAATGGAACAGGACCTGCAACAACAGGCGAGGGAACACAAATTACATTAGATGGTTCTAATGTATTTGCTTTCAATAGGTTATATAATGATAATGCATATGTAGGATTTAAGTATTCTATTGGAAATGTACATGGAACAGAGACAAATAGTGATATATTAATAACATTGAATGCATGGTATCAAAATAATCTTACAAGTTATGCAAATTATATTGATATTAATGCAGGATTTTGTAATGATAGAGAACCAAGCACAAATGCATCAAATAGTAACGGTTTAGGCGGAACTGGAATAACAGAAACATTTTATGCTTCAAATATAAGAATATCTTCCAATAATATGCCAAGTTTTAAATGTATAAACAGTAGCGATTTATTTACATTGAGTAATAGCAGTAAGGGAAATAAATCTTTAAATTATCCAATAGGACTTATTACTGCCGATGAGTTAATTTACGCAGGACTTACTAGCGAAGAAAAAAATGAGAACTACTATTTATATACAGGCCATTCTTATTGGACTTTGAGCCCAGCATATTTTTCGGGTAAAACGTTGATTTATACAATGTCTTATTTGGGTCATTTGTCTGTTACTTCTACATATGATAATTCACCAGGTATACGTCCAGAAATCAATCTCTCACCTAATGTTAAAATAACAGGAATAGGTACAAGTAGCGATCCATATCAAGTGAGTTAGAGATATAATTTTATCTCTTTTTTCTTGTACAAAACATTTGTTTTGTGTTATACTTGTTTTATCAAAGGAGTCTAAGATGAAAATATTAAAATATAAAAAAGGCAAGAAAAATGAATACAAAGTACAAACGGATGATAAAGAATATGTTTTATATGATGATATAATTATAAAATATGAATTACTATTAAAAAAAGAAATAGATAAAAAAGAGTGGGATCATATTCTAAAAGAAAATCATATACTTGCAGCTTACTATGATTGTTTAAAAGCGATTAATACAAAGCTTAGAACAGCCAAAGAATTAAGAACACTATTAAAGAAAAAAGATTATCAAGAAAAAGAAATAGAGTACGCTATCCAAAGACTAGAAAGCGAAGGATATTTAAATCATAAAGTATACATAGAAGCTTATATTCATGATGCTCTAACTCTAAACATAGTAGGGGAATCTAAAATTTTAAAAGACTTAGAACATTTAGGATTTACAGCTAAAGAAATAAAAGAAGAGTTAGATAAAGTAGATTCACAAATTTATTTAGAAAAAATAGAAAAATACATCAATAAAAAATTAAAAGCCAATAAAAAAAGTGCTAATGAATTTAAGAGAAAAATAGTACTAGATTTAATTAATAAAGGCTTTAATAAAGAAAATATAGAAAATATTTTAAATACAATAGAAATTAAAGACAATGAAAAAGAAATAGAAAAAATAATTAATAAACTATATAACAAATATATAAATAAATATGATTTATATACAACTAAAATGAAAATAAAAGAATACCTTTATTCTAAAGGATATACCAACATTAATATAGAAGAGCATTTGAAAAGAACCCTTTAAGAGTTCTTTTAATTTGTAGTATTATTTGCATTTTCATAAGTATTAATTAAATTATTCATATAAACGCCATATTGACTATCCATTTCGCTATCAACAATATCAGGTTCATAAAGTTCTCTATAATAACGAATAGCATCTACTACTAAAGATTGATCTTCATTTAACTTATCTTGAGCAATAGCATCTCTCATAGAATCAACAGAATCATCATAACTAGCTTTCTCTCCAGTAGCAGTTTTTAAAATTACATGATAACCAAGTTCTGTAGTAATTACTTCAGTAGAATACTCACCATTTTCAAGTTCATTAGCAGCTTTAACTAATTCATCATAATTACTATCTAAAGAACCAATATTAATTTCTCCAAGATTACCACCGTCATCTTTAGTATCATCATCCTCTGAATATTCTTCAGCTAAACGAGCAAATACTTCTTCAATATTTTCATCATTATCTTTAGCATCATTTAATTCATCAATAATACTTTGAATTGTTTCTTTAGCATCATTTTCAGCTTCTTCTTGTTCTTCATCTGTCATATCTTCAGTAACATCAGGTGTGATTAATATATGAGAAATTGTCATATCTGGATAAACATCATTTTCATAATATTCTTGTAATTCTTCATCAGTAATATTATTTTGTACATAAGTTTCTATAGCAATATTTTGCATATATCCAATATAAGCAAAATTTTGATATGCTTCAACTGTTTGGAAACCATTATATTGAAGATAACTTAATAACTCTTCTTCAGAACCAGCATTTGTTCTAAGTTGATCTACCATAGCCTTCGCATAAGCTTCTCCATTTTCAATTTCATCAGGAAATTCACTTTCAAAAACATACTTATCAATCATATTAAGAAGAGTATCTAATCCAAAACTATTCTTAATTTCCTCATAAAAATCATTAGCACTAATCATTGTACCATCCTTAAAAGTTACAACAGCTTCATCTCCATTAGACAATGTTGGGATTTTCCCACAACCACAAAGAAGTAGTGAACATACTCCTAAAATCAATACTTTTTTCTTCATTAATATTCCTCCTAATAAGACCATTATAGCAATTAAATATGAAAATTACAAGAAAAAAGCGAAAATGAGAAGAAGAAAACTAAAAAATATATGGGTTTTTATCCCGCACCAAATAAAACATTAACCATAATATATAAGTGAAAAGACAAATAAAGGAGGAATGATTTATGAATAACTGCGGATGTGGCGCTGGTTTAAGTGCTGCTATGATCTTAGTATTATTTATCCTATTAGTCATCATAGTAGGAGCATTCATTTAGTCTTTGATAAACTTAAGGAGGTGTCCCATGGGATGTTGTAAAGACAAGTGTCCTTCAAATAATGGAGGATGCGGACTTCAAAGTAGTGCATTTTTAATAATTGTCTTATTTATTTTGTTAGCAATTATCTTTGGCGGATTTTTATATTATTAAAGAGGCTTCACCTCTTTTTTCTTT
>ERZ1643251.1507-NODE-1507-length-26322-cov-14.316785_pt1 | contig 26322 bp, 19 predicted proteins | sample MGYA00579261_ERZ1643251 | MGnify/ENA primary metagenome ERZ1643251 (study PRJEB29033, sample SAMEA4952267) | chicken gut metagenome | biome: Broiler Chicken; feature: Gastrointestinal Tract; material: Caecum | place: Ireland | collected 2018 | study: Broiler... | reverse complement strand
AAACACCCGCGGGCGGGATAAATCCCGCCCCTACGGCCCACGGCCAACGCCCGGCCAACCGGAATGGCCGTGATTGTCCGGGCGAACGTAGGGCGGGATGCCCTCATCCCGCCGGACCTGGCGCTGCGGTCAACACCCCGATTTTGGAATTGCCGCGGTGCGGCGGGCGTGAACGCCCGCCCTACGGAACGTGGGAAACATGGTGGCCGCCCGGGAGGCCGCAAGCCTGCGTCATAACAAACCCCTGTAGGGGCCGATTCCATATCGGCCCGGTTTGCGGCGGCGCAAACGCTCCCGGGCGGATATGGAATCCGCCCCTACGGACGACGGGAAGGCCAGCGGCCGCCCGGAAAAGCGCACCCCTGCGACCAACGCCCGTCCGCGCCGCCGCCCAACCAACAAAACAAACCGCCGCGCTCATCCCAACGGGAAAGCGCGGCGGTCTTTTTAATTATCACGGATGATGTCAATCCGCACAAACCTCACAGCGGCTTTTTGGCAATCTTGCCGCCGTTGCGCGGGTAGGCGGCGGGGGTGGGGGAGACCTTCTCGCACACGATCAGGCAGCGCGCGCTGCCGTCGGGCAGTGTGAAGGTGCGGTTTTCCACCAGCCGCCCGCCCAGCTTGCGCAGTGCCCCGGCGGCCGCTGTGCACTCGGCCGCGGCGTCGGGGCCTTTCATGGCGATGAACCGCCCGCCCACCCGCACAAGCGGCAGGCAGTATTCGCACAGCACCGGCAGCGCGGCCACGGCCCGCGCCACGGCCAGGTCATAGCGCTCGCGCCAGGCCTTGCGGGCGGCTTCCTCGGCGCGCTCCTTGGCGAACTCGACCCCCTCGAGCCCGAGCTCCGCGCAGGCGTAGCGCAGAAAATCCACCCGCTTGCCGGTCGGCTCCATCAGTGTCAGGCGGATGTCCGGGCGGTAGATCTTGGCCACGATGCCCGGGAACCCGGCCCCGGTGCCCACGTCCACCACCGCCCCGGCGGCCTCCGGCTGGGCGGCCAGCAGCAGGCTGTCGGCAAAATGGCGGTCCTCGATGCCTTCCGGCGTTGTGATGGCGGTCAGGTTGACCTTTTGGTTGTAATCCACCAGCAGCCGGGCATAGGCGTCGAGCCGGTCCAGCTGCTGCGCTGTCAGCGCAATGCCGTACGCCGCGCATTTGGCTGCCAGGCGTTCTTTGTCGATCATGTCTGCTCCTCCTTTTGGCAGCGCAGCACGGCCAGGCTCAGCTGTGCGACGTCGCTGGGCGAAACGCCCGGGATGCGCCCGGCCTGCGCCAGCGTGCGCGGGCGGATGGCCTGCAGCTTTTCGCGCGCTTCCAGCGTTACGGTGTTCAGCGCGGCGTAGTCGAACCCGGCCGGGATGGCCACGTTCTCGTGGCGCTGCACCTCCTTGATGGCGCGCTGCTCGCGCGCAATATACCCGGCGTAGCGGATCTCGGTCTCAATGCGCAGCGCCATGGCGGGCGTCACGTCCGCCCCGCGGCCGATAACGGCGGCGACCAGCTCATACGTCACGCCGGGGCGGCGCAGGAGCTCCGCCGCCGTGCCGCCGCTTTCGCCCAGCGTTTCGGTTGGCAGGCCGGCCGCCTGCGCCGCGGCGCGCAGCGCGGCCAGCGGGACCTTGGTTGTCTCCAGCCGTTTGATTTCGGCTTCCTTGATGTTTTTGTCGCGGCAGAAAACCGCCCACCGCGCGTCGTCCACAAGGCCGTAGGCCCGCCCGACCGGCGTCAGGCGCTCGTCGGCGTTGTCCTGCCGCAGGCTCAGGCGGTACTCGCTGCGGCTGGTCATCATGCGGTAGGGGTCCAGCACGCCCTTGGTCACAAGGTCGTCGACCAGCGTGCCAAGGTAGCTCGTGTGCCGCGCCAGCACAAGCTCGTCTTTGCCCAGCGCGCGGCGGGCGGCGTTGAGCCCGGCCAGCAGCCCCTGCGCGGCGGCCTCCTCATAGCCGGAAGTTCCGTTGAACTGCCCCGCGCCGTACACCCCGCCCACGACCTTGCTCTCCAGAGTCGGGTACAAACTGGTCGGGTCGACGCAGTCGTACTCGATCGCATAGGCCGGGCGCATGATCTCCAGGTGCTCAAAGCCCTTGATCGTGCGGTACATCGCGTTCTGCACGGCCTCCGGCAGACTGGAAGAAAGCCCCTGCAGGTACATTTCCTCGGTGTCCTCGCCGCATGGCTCGACAAACACCGGGTGGCGTTCCTTGTCACGGAAGCGCATGACCTTGTCCTCGATCGAAGGGCAGTACCGCGGCCCCACGCCCTGGATGCTGCCGCCGTACAGCGGCGAGCGGTGGATGTTGTCCAGGATGACCCGGTGCGTCTCGGGGTTCGTATAGGTGATGTAGCAGTCGACTTTATTGTGCATCGGCTGCCGGGTCAAAAAGCTGAACGGCTGCAGGCTTTCGTCCGCGTCGCCGGGCTGGCGCTCCAGGCGGGCAAAGTCGATGCTGCGCCGGTGCACGCGCGCCGGGGTGCCGGTCTTGAACCGCCGCAGCGGGAACCCGTGTTCCACAAGGCAGCGCGTCAGCGCCGTGGCGGCGTGGGTGCCGTCCGGCCCGCCGTCATAGGCGGCGTCGCCCACAAAAATACGCCCGCCCAGCGCCGTGCCGGTGGCAATGACCACCGCGCGGCAGCCGTAGTAGCCGTTCAGGTTGGTCAACACGCCGCGCACGCGCCCGCCCTCAATGTCCAGGCCCGTGATTTCGGCCTGGTGGATGTCCAGGTTCGGCGTTTTTTCCAGCGCGTGCTTCATCCAGGTGTGGTAGCGCGCGCGGTCGGTCTGCACGCGCAGGCTGTGCACGGCGGGGCCTTTGCCGCGGTTGAGCATGCGGCTCTGCAAAAACGTCGCGTCGGCGGCCAGGCCCATCAGCCCGCCCAGCGCGTCCACCTCGCGCACCAGGTGGCCCTTGGCCGTGCCGCCGATGGAGGGGTTGCACGGCATATTGCCGATCATGTCCAGCGTCAGCGTGAACACCGCCGTGCGCGCGCCCAGCACCGCCGCCGCGTGCGCGGCCTCGATGCCCGCGTGCCCGGCGCCGATCACAATCACATCATAATTTCCCAGTCGATCCATTGTCGTTCCTTTGCCTTATTTTCCGACACAGAAGGTCGAAAATACCTCGTCCAGCGTGGCCTCGCCCGCGTCCTCGCCGGTCAGCTCGGCCAGCGCGCGCTGCGCGTCGGCCAGGCACACCCCGGCGGCGTCCGGCCCAAGGCCCTGGCGCTGGCTGTCGATGGCGGCCGCCAGCGCATCGCGCGCCGCGGTGGCCGCCGCCAGCTGGCGCGCGCTGCACAGCGCCGCCGCGCCGGTGTCCACCTGCGCCGCGCCCAGCAGCTCGGCCACGGCCTGCGCCAGCACCGGCAGGCTGGCCGGGTCTTTGGCGGTCAGCGGCAGCAGGCGGTGGAAATACGGGCGCAGCGCCTCCTGCTGCGCGGCCAGCGCCGCGGCGCCGGGCTGCAGGTCCTGCTTGTTCAAAATGGCGATGGCCGGGCGGCCCTCGCAGCGCGCGGCCAGGGCGCGGTCCTCGGCGGACAGCGGCGCGCCCGCCTCAAACACGGCCAGCACCAGCCCGGCCTCGTCCAGCTTGTTCCAGCTGCGGCGGATGCCCTCGGCCTCGATCGCGTCCCCTTCCGGGCCGACTTCGCGCACGCCGGCCGTATCAAACAGGTTCAGGCGGATATCGCCCAGCTGCACGGCCTGCTCGACCACATCGCGCGTTGTGCCCGCCACCGGCGTGACGATGGCGCGCTCGAACCCGGCCAGCAGGTTCAGCAGCGTGCTTTTGCCGACATTGGGCCGCCCCAGCAGCACACAGTCGACGCCGCGGCGCAGCACCGCGCCCGCGCCGTACCCGTCGATCAGGGCGTCCAGCTGCACTTTGGCGACACCCAGCGCCGCGGTCAGCTCGCCGGGGGCCAGCTCGGGCACATCCTCCTCGGGGTAGTCGATCCAGGCGGTCAGGTGGGCGCTCAGGGTCTGCAGGCGGCTGCGGATGCCCGCAATGGTTTTGGCCAGCGCGCCGTCCAGCGCAGTCTTGGCCAGCGCCGCGCCCTGCCGCCCGCTGGCGGCAATGATCTCCATCACGGCCTCTGCCTGGGTCAGGTCCATGCGGCCGTTGAGCACCGCGCGGCGGGTGAACTCGCCGGGGCCGGCCGGGGCGCACCCGGCCAGGTACAGCGCTTCCAGCAGGCCCTCGGCCATGGCGTCGCCGCCGTGCACCGAAAGCTCCACGACATCCTCGCCGGTATAGCTGTGCGGCGCGCGGAAAAACAGCGCGATGGTCTCATCCATCTCCTGCCCGCGCAGCCGGTAATGCCCCAGCAGCGCCGTGTAGCCCCTGGCGTCCTGCACACGCTTTTCGGCGTGCAGCGGCTGGAACACCTGCGCCGTGACCGCGTACGCCTGCGGGCCCGACACGCGCACCACGGCGATGCCGCCCTGCCCCGGCGGCGTCGCCAGCGCGCATACGGTTTTGTTCAGGTCCATCCCGCAAGCCTCCTTCTATGATCTATGGAAATGAAAAATGTCGGAACCGCCCGCCTTGCGGGCCGTCAAATACGAAAAAAGCGCGTACCCTTCGCCGGATACGCGCTTTTGGCAGGGGTAGAAGGACTCGAACCCTCGGCACGCGGTTTTGGAGACCGCTGCTCTACCAACTGAGCTATGCCCCTATGGAAAAACCCACAGTGTAAATACGCTGTGGGTTTGCGCTGGAGCTGATATCCAGATTTGAACTGGAGACCTCATCCTTACCAAGGATGCGCTCTACCGACTGAGCTATATCAGCAAATGGCGACCCGAATCAGGCTCGAACTGACGACCTCTAGCGTGACAGGCTAGCGTTCTAACCAACTGAACTACCGGGCCAAAACCAGCGGCGCAGCGCCGTGGCGGCTGCAACGTATGCTATTATAGCCTACACCCACCGGGGTTGTCAAGGGGGTGGGGCGAGATTTTTGCAACTTTTTTGGAAAAAGCGCCTGTACACCGCCCGCGCTCTTTTTGCATTTTGCGCCCCAGCATGGTATGATGAAGGCAGCGCTTTCAGCGCTCGCTCCAGCGCGCCCACCGCGCGAACAGGTCCGGCTCCCGGCCGCGCAGCATGCGGCGCAGCGCCGGGCGTTCGCGCCAGCCCAGCAGCGCCGCTGCGCCCAGCACGCCCAGCGCGCCCTCCGGCCCGAACTGCAAAAGCGCCATCGGCGCGGCCGCCACCGGCACGGCCACGGCCCCCAGCGCCGGGAACCCCGCGGCCAGCGTCAGCGCGCCGCCGCCCAGGCAGGCCAGCGCGCCGGTGAACGGCAGGTACAAAACCAGCCAGGCGCACGCGGCCGCCGCGCCCGTGCGCGGGCAGGGGCGCGCCGCGCCCTGCCCCCACAGCGCGCCCAGCCCGGCGTACAGCATCGCCGTGCGCGCCGGGGCGGGCAGCAGCGCCTGCGCCGCCAGGCAGGCCGCCGCCGCGGCCGCCGCATCGGCCGCCAGGCCCGCCGCCTTGCACCGCAGCGGCGCGCGCGCCGCCAGCCAGCCCGCCGCCAGCCCGAGCCCCAGGCACCCCAGGCGCGGCCACCATGCAAAAGTTCCCATCGCAAACGCTCCCTTCCGGCCCCCGGCCGGGGGCCATCCACAGTAAGTATGCGCAGCCCGCCCCGCCGTATGCCCGGCGCGGCGGGGCGCCGAAAAAACGAGGTGCACAATATGGACTTTGAAACGCTCAAACAGGAATGTCTTTCCTGCCGCCGCTGCGGGCTGTGCGAGACCCGCCAGCATGTCGTGTTCGGCCAGGGCGTGCCGGACGCCGAGGTCATGTTCGTCGGCGAAGGCCCCGGCGCGCACGAGGACGAGGAGGGCCTGCCCTTCGTCGGCCGCAGCGGCAAGCTGCTGGACAGTTACCTCGAGGCGATCGACCTTGCGCGCGATAAAAACATCTTTATCGCCAACATCGTCAAATGCCGCCCGCCGCAGAACCGCGACCCGCTGCCGGAGGAGAGCGCCGCCTGCATGCCCTGGCTGCGCCAGCAGTTCCAGCTGCTGCGCCCCAAGATCGTCGTCTGCCTCGGGCGTGTCGCCGCGCAGCAGATGATCGCCAAGGGCTTTTCGGTCACCAAGGACCACGGCAAATTCTTTGACAAGCAGGGCACGCTGTTCATGGCCACGCTGCACCCGGCGGCGCTGCTGCGCAACCCCAACAACAAACCGCTGGCTTTCGGCGATTTTGTCGCGCTGCGCGACAAGATCCACGAAGTCTGCACCCACACCTACACCGACCCGGCGTAAAAAAACGTCACCTCCCGGCGGCGCCGCGCATACGATGGCGCAGATACCGCAAAAGGAGGGGGTCCGCGATGCAAAAAACACCGGTGCTCGATTTTTTCCTTGGGGCGCTTGCGCCTTCCGGCTTCCGCGGCTGGTTCCGCGCGGCGGCTGACGAGCCGCACCAGACGCCCTGGCTCATCAAGGCCGGGCCGGGGTGCGGCAAATCGACGCTGATGCGCCGCCTGCTGGCCGCCGCGCCGCCCGCGCCCGCCGGCGGCTGGAACGAGCGCCTGCACTGCTCGAGCGACCCCGACAGCCTGGACGGCGTGCGCCTGCCCGGCGCGCGGGCGCTGTTCCTGGACGCCACCGCGCCCCATACGCTGGACAGCAAATACCCCGGCGCGGCCGAGCGGGTGCTGAGTTTGTACGATACGCTGGACGCAGCCAGCCTTGCCGCCCACAGCGCCGCCATCCTCGCCCTCGGCGCGCGCCATGCAGCGCTCATGCAGCAGGCGGCCGCCCACTGGGCGCTGGCCTGCGCGCTGCTGCAGCGCCGCCGGGCCCTGGCCGCCGCCGCGCTGGATGCGGACCGCCTGCAGCGCTTTACGGCGCGCCTGGCCGCCCGCACCATGCCGCGCCGCCGCGGCGCGGCCCCGGGGCTGCAGCGCCACCGGCTGCTGTCCGCCCCAACGCCGGGCAAACTGACCGTCTTTACGGCCACCGCGCCCGCGCTGGCCCCCGCGGCGCTGTACGCGCTGCACGACCCCTGCGGCGCGGCGGCCGCGCGCATGCTCGCCCAGCTGGCCGAACATGCGCGCGAGAACGGCTACGAGGCCATCCTCTGCCACTGCCCGACCGACCAGGGCGGCAAACTCGACCATCTCTTCATCCCGGAGCGCGGGCTCGGCTTTGTCACGGCCAACCGCTGGCACCCGATGCAGTGCCCGGGCCAGAAGAACATCCACACCGCCCGCTTCCGCCGCCCCGGCGCGCCGGACGGCAGCGCGCCGGCGGCCTGGTACCGCCGCACGGCCGGCGCGCTGGTGCAAAAGACCTGTGACGTGCAAACCGCGGCCAAAGCGGTGCACGACGAGCTCGAACGCTATTACGTCCACGCCACCGACTTCGCCGCCGTCGACGCGCTGCGCGGGCGGGTCGAGCGGGAACTGTTTGCCTGAACCCCGGCGCGCGCCGGGCCCCGCAAAACCGTATACCACCCAAAGGGGATCTGATCCATGCCGCCGACTGCGGACGCCCGCACAACCGAACAGACTCCGCTGGCTGCCGCGCTCTCGGTGCGGCGGCTGGTGGAGTTTTTGCTGCGCACCGGCAGCATCGACAGCCGCTTTACCGGCTTTGACCGCGCCAATGAGGGCGCGCGCCTGCACCGCCGCCTGCAGAAAGAGGCGCTGCGCGCGCACCCCGATTACCGCGCCGAGGTCGCGCTCAAAGAAACGCTGACCTGCGCGGGCGTGACCTACACGCTGGAAGGCCGCGCCGACGGCATCTTCACAGCGGACGGCATGACCGTCATCGACGAGATCAAGACGACCGCCGCCCCGCTGGAGCAGATCAGAGAGGACTTTGCCCCCGAACACTGGGGCCAGGGCCAGGTCTATGCGGCCATCTGGGCGCGGCAGAACGCCCTGCCCGCCGTGCGCGTGCAGCTGACCTATTTCCAGGTCGACGAGGAGCAGACCGTCCGCTTTGCGCGCGATTACACGGCCGCCGAACTAGACGCCATCCTCACCGGCCTGTTGGCCGCTTACGCCCCCTGGGCCAAGCGCGCCGCCGCGTGGCAGGAAACCAGCCGCGCGGCGCTGCGGGCGCTGGCCTTCCCGTTTGAAAGCTTCCGTCCCGGCCAGCGCGCCATGATCGCCCAGGTGTACAACACCTGCACGCAGGGGGGCCAGCTCTTGTGCCAGGCCCCCACCGGCATCGGCAAGACGATGAGCGTGCTGTTCCCGGCGCTCAAGGCGCTGGGGGCGGGCGTGGGCGGGCCGGTGTTTTACCTCACGGCCCGCGGCACCACCCGCGCCGCGGCCGAAGACGCCCTGGCCCGCCTGCGCGCGGCGTCGCCCGGCCTGCCGCTGCGCAGCGTGACGCTGACAGCCAAAGACAAGATCTGCCTGTGCGAGACCCGCGAATGTACGCCGGAGGCCTGCCCGTATGCCAACGGCTACTACGCCCGCTGCAAAGACGCGCTGGCCGCCGCGCTGGACGACGGCACCGGCGCGCTCGGGGCCGAAGCGCTGCAGCGCTATGCGCGGCAGTATACGGTCTGCCCGTTTGAGCTCGGGCTGGACCTTTCGCTCTGGAGCGACGTCGTCATCGGCGACTACAACTATCTGTTTGACCCCGTCGTGCGGCTGCAGCGCTTTTTTGAGACGCGCGGGGACTATCTCTTCCTGCTGGACGAAGCGCACAACCTGCCCGACCGCGCGCGGGAGATGCACACGGCCGCGCTGGCAAAGTCGGGTTTCCTGGCTGCGCGCAAACGCCTGGGCAAGGGCCGCAGCCGCCTGAAGACGGCGCTGGGCCGGGTCAACGAGCACTTCCTGGCCTGGCGCCGCCGCTGCGAGGAGGCGGCCGGGGAGCGTTTCGGCAAAACGGTCTTTTCGCCCCGGAAGGATGAAACGTTCGACACGCTGCTGCGCCGCCTGTGCGAGCCGCTCGAAGCCTGGCTTGACGAGCACCGCGAACCGGACGAGACCCACGCCGCGCTGCTGCAGCTCTATTTTGACGTGCGCGCCTGGCTGCGCGTGGCCGATACCTTTGACGAGCACTTTGTTTTGCAGCTCTCGGCGTTTGGCGGCGAGGTCAAAGCCACCCAGCTCTGCCTGGACCCCAGCGCTTTTTTGAAGGCAGATTTCGCGCTGGGCCGCGCGGCGGTGCTGTTCAGCGCCACGCTCGGCCCGGCCGGGTATTATAAGGATCTGTGCGGCCTGCCCAACGCCAAAGCCGTCGCGCTGCGCAGCCCGTTCGACCCCGCGCGCCTCGCGCTTGTCTGCCCGCGCCGCATCAGCACGCGCTACCGCGACCGCGCCGCCAGCACCGGCGGCGTCGCGGCCTGCCTGGCGGCCATGGTGCGCGCGCGCCCGGGCAACTACCTGGCCTTTTTCCCAAGCTATGCCTACCTGCAGCAGGTTTATGAAGAATTTGTGCGCCAAAACCCCGACCTGCCCGCCTGCTGCCAGCAGGCCGAAATGGACGAGGCAGCCCGCGCGGCCTTCCTTGCGCAGTTTGCGCCCGCGCCCGCCGCGCCGCTGCTCGGCTTTGCGGTGCTGGGCGGCGTCTTTGGCGAAGGCGTCGACCTTGCGGGCGACCGGCTCATCGGCGCGGCCATTGTCGGCCCCGGGCTGCCGCAGGTCGGCCCCCGGCAGGAGCAGCTGCGCGATTACTTTGAACAGACCCGCGGCAGCGGCTTTGACTATGCCTACCGCTACCCCGGCATGAACAAGGTGCTGCAGGCGGCCGGGCGGGTCATCCGCACCCCGCGGGACAAGGGCGTTGTGCTTCTCATTGACAGCCGCTTCGCCCTGCCGGACTACCGCCGCCTGATGCCGCCGCACTGGTCCGGCCTCGCCTTTGCCGATACCCCCGCCCAGCTCGCCGCGATGCTGGAAGATTTCTGGAAGGAAGAAAACGATGCCGCTGCAGAAGATTGAATGGTCCTGTCCATCTCCCAATTAGGAAACATAGAAAAGCGCCGCCTCGGCTGAGGCGGCGCTTGCCTGTACTATATGGGGAACGATCTACGCGAACGTCTCGTCGTTTTCATGCGTGTTGGGTTTGCCCAGATCGGGCGCGGGCGTGCCGTCCGGCATGGCGGAGCCGAACGAAGGCACAAAGATGAACCGCCGGATCAGGAAGATCACCCCGATCGAGACGACGCTGATCAGGTTGCCCAGCGGGGAGGAATGGTCCAGGATCATCGAGCGCGCAATGGCGTACAGCAGCACCTCCAGCGCGCTGCCCGGGCTGTGCTTGGCCAGCATCTTGATAAACTCGATGCCGATGACCAGGTTGAACGCATGGCCCAGAAACGTCTGGAAAGCGTCGGTGCTCTTGTTGGTCACAAGCGAGAACATTTCGCCCGCGATCGGCACCATGCTGATCAGCAGCGCAATCAGCACCAGCACCGAGAGCACGACCTCCAAAATGCTGGACACGGCGGCCACCTGGTTGCGCAGCATATGGGTCAGGCGGCGCTCCCGGGCATACAGATGCAGGCGGCGGTAAAACGGCAGGCGGTCGTTGGGGGACATGGCGGTCATCCTTTCGTCGCGGCGTTGGGCGGCTTTTCTCCATTATAACAGGAAAAATCCCCCAGGTAAATGCGCCGCCGCCCCCCCGGCCAAGAAAAAGTTCCGCAAAACCGTTTGGCAGCCAAAACGGCCGCCCCACACCAGGCAGAGCGGCCGTTATGTACTTGCATAGATAAAAAGGCGCTGCGGCGCCTGCTGTGCGAACGGCCCGGGCGGCAGGGGCGTGCACGATCTGTGCAGGTTCGCCCGGAAAAGCGCGCCTCACGCCATCGCCTGCAGCTGGACCACCGGCCAGCCGAGCAGGGCGGCGGCTGCGGCGTCGTGGGTCACAAGCAGCGTGTCCCGCCCGGCGGCCAGCCGCACGATGGTTTTGGCGGCCTGCGCCACCAGTTCGGCGTCCATGCCGGTGAACGGCTCGTCCAGCAAAAGCGTCTGCGCCTGCGGGCACAGCAGCGCCCGCAGCAGCGCCGTGCGCCGCATCTGCCCGCCGCTCAGCCGCGCGGCGGGCAGCGCCAGCTCGGCATCCGCAAAGCCGAGCGCGCGCAGTTCCCGCTCTGCCGTTTTGGGGTCGCCGCCCGGCAGCGTGATGTTCGCCGCCGCCGTCAGCTGCGGGCAGAGGCGGTTCTCCTGGAACACGGCCGCCACCCGCCCCACGCCGGTCACTTCGCCCGCGTCGGCGCGTTCAAGGCCCATCAAAATGCGCAGCAGCGTCGTCTTTCCGCAGCCGGAAGGCCCCATCAGCACCAGCGGCCCATCTGCGCACAGCGTAAAACCGCGCAGCACGGCCTTTGGCCCGAACGCCTTGCACAGCCCGGTGATCTGGATGCTCATGCCGTCACCTCCCCGCACAAAGCGCGTTTGACCCGGCGCAGCGCGGCGGCCGCCAGGGCGCTGAGAGCCGCCGAAAGCAGCACGATCACCAGCGTCCAGGCGAACACGTCGGGCGTGGTCAGCGTGATCTTGGCGCGGTACAGCGCGTCGCCCACGCTGTGGTCGGGCAGGCCGATGACCTCCGCCGAAACGCCGCTTTTCCAGCACATGCCCATGGCGGCAATGCAGCTTTCACAGAAAGAGGGGAACACCCCCGGCAGCCAGATGTACCGCAGCCGCTTGGCCAGCGGCAGGCGGTAGACGGCGGCCATCTCCAGCAGCTGGCGGTCGGTGTCGGCAATGCCGCTGGCCACCCCGGCGTAGATCACCGGCAGCACATGCGTGAAGCTGACCACGACCGAAAGGTTGGCGCTGCTGACCCACAGCAGCGCCAGAATGACAAAGCTGGCCACCGGCATGGCGCGGATCAGCGCCAGCGGCGGAGCAATCAGCCGCCGTACCCAGGCCCAGCGCGCGCCGGCCGCGCCCAGGAAAACGCCGCAGACGGCGGCCAGGCCGAACCCGGCCAGGATGCGCAGCGAACTGAACGCGATGCGCCGCCAGAACGCCGCCGTGGGCAGCTGCGCGGCCAGCGCCTGCAGCGTCTGCCACGGCGTGGCCAAAAACAGCCCGCCGTGGCCAAGGCTCATGGCCAGCGCCTGCCACACCGCCAGCCAGAACAAAAGGACCAGCGCCGTCTGCCAGGGTTTATTTTTGGTCTCAGCCGGCGCCATAATAGAACGCGTCGTCCGGCATCGCGCCGCCCACGCTGGCGGAGTCGGCGTCGTACAGGACCTGCAGGTAGGTCGAAAGGTCGGTCTTCATCTCGTCGCCGGTCTCAAACACGATGTTGCACGCGGGCAGGGCTTTCTGCGCCAGCGCCGCCTTGGCGACGATGCCGTACTCCTCGCACAGCGCCGCCGTGCCCTCCACGTCGCTGTTGGCCTGCCCGGTGCTTTCGCCATAGGCGGCCAGGAACGCCTCAAACGCTTCGGGGTCCGCCTCAATGGCGTCGCTGCGGGCCACCAGCACGCCGGTCACGAGCTTGCTGCCCGCCACGGCCTCCCATTCGGCGTTCAGGTCCAGCGCCACGCGCAGGCCCTCCACCTGGGACAGCGCGCTCGTCACAAACGGCTGCGGCAGCATCGCGATGCTGCCCGCGCCTGCCTGCAGCTGGGCCAGCGCCTCGGTGGCTTCGCTGTAATACTCGATGGTCACATCGCTGTCGGGGTCGAGACCGTTCTCGGTCAGAAGATAGCGCAGTACATACTCCGGCGTCGTGCCCTTGCCGGTGGTCAGGATGGTCTGCCCGGCCAGGTCGGCCACGCTCTGCACCGTGTCGCCCTGCTCAAGAATGTACAGAACGCCCAGTGTGTTGACGGCGGCCACCTGCACCGCGCCTTCGGTGCGCTGGTACAGCGTCGCGGCCAGGTTGGCCGGGACGGCGGCGGCGTCCAGCTCGCCCTTGACCAGCTGCGGCACGATCTCATCCGCCGCGCCGTACATGCTGAAATCCAACGTAAAGCCGTAGTCCGCGCCGTCGGCGGCGCTGTCCACCAGATTGATCAGGCCCATCGTGGTCGGGCCCTTCAGCCCGGCCACGCGCAGCGCCCCGGCGGCCGCGGCCGTCTCGGCGGTTTCGGCGGGGGCTTCGGTCGGGGCCGGTTCGCTCTCGGCCGGGGCCTCGGTAGCGGCCGGGGTCTCGCTTTGTGCCGGGGCGGCGCTTTCGGCCGCGCCGCAGCCCGCCAGGGCGGCGGTCATGGCCAGGGCGGTCAGCCCGGCCAGCAAACGCATACGTTTCATACCATTTCTCCTCCTGCATGTCCAAGGCCGCCGTCCGCAAACGGCGGCCAACTTTGATTTGATTTTGCGGGTACACTATACTATAATGAAAAGCAGATGTCGATTGCCCGTGCAACAATTTTGCCCCGGCAACATATCCGTGCCGAAAGGAGCCCGCCATGGACCTGCGCCCTTACTACCCGCTGCTGCGCGAAACTTCGCTGCTGCGCCTGATGCGGGACGATGAGCTCGACCTGCTCATGAGCTGTTTCGCCCCGCGCGTACGCCGCTACCAGAAAGGCGAGCTGCTGTTGCTGGCCGGGTACGAGACCCGCGAGACCGGTATTCTGCTGGAAGGGCAGATCCTCGCGCTGAAAAACACGCCGGATGGCGCCAGCGTCGCCATCACACAGATGGGGCCGGGCGGCCTGTTTGGCGATGTGCTGTCCGGTTCCAGCCAGCGCAGCCCGGTCAGCATCATGGCGCAGACCGCCTGCCTGGCGCTCTACCTGCCCTATGACAAGATCATCCAGCCCTGCGCCCAGCTGCACGACAGCCACCTCCAGCTGCTCAAAAACCTTGTGCAGACCATCTCGAACAAATATTTTGCGCTCGACCGCCGTGTGGAACTGCTGATCTGCAAAAGCCTGCGCACCCGCATCAGCCTCTGGCTGCTTGAACAGGCCGAACAGGCGGGCAGCGATACCTTTGCCGTGCCGCTGACCCGCGCGGGTCTGGCCGAATACCTCAACTGCGACCGCAGCGCGCTCAGCCGCGAGCTCGGCCGCATGCAGCGCGAAGGGCTGATCGAGACCTTCCGCGGCAGCTTCAAGATCCTCGACAAAGACCGCCTGCGCGCCCAGTGCCAGGCGGCGTGAACCCTGCCTGAAACCAGCCTGAAAAAGGGAGAAACCGCATGAACGACCGCCAGCATCCCGTTTTGTACATCGTCATCCCCTGCTACAACGAGCAGGACGTGCTGCCCATCACGGCGCCGATGTTTTTGAAAAAGATCAGCGACCTTTCCGCCGCCGGCAAGATCAGCCCCGAAAGCCGCGTGCTGTTTGTCAACGACGGCTCCAAAGATAACACCTGGCAGATCATCTGCGGCCTGGCCGCCTCCGACCCGCACTATCTCGGCATCAGCCAGAGCCGCAACCGCGGCCACCAGAACGCCGTGCTGGCCGGGCTGATGGAAGCCAAAGACCGCTGCGACATCACCATCTCCATCGACTGCGACGGCCAGGACGACATCAACGCCATGGACGCGATGGTGGACGCCTACCGCGGCGGCTGCGAGATCGTGTACGGCGTGCGCAGCAAGCGCGATACCGATACCTTCTTCAAGCGCTTCACGGCCGAAGGCTTTTACAAGCTGCTCAACGCCATGGGCGCGGAGGTCGTCTACAACCATGCCGACTACCGCCTGATGAGCGCCCGCGCTTTGCAGGAGTTCGCCAAGTTCAAGGAGGTCAACCTCTACCTGCGCGGCATGGTGCCGCTGGTCGGCTTCAAGAGCACGGCGGTCGCCTACGAGCGGCACGAGCGCATCGCGGGCGAAAGCCACTACCCGCTGTCCAAGATGCTGGGCCTGGCGTTCGACGGCATCACGAGCCTTTCGGTCAAACCGATCCGCTTTATCACCGGCTTCGGCGTGCTGGTGGCGGCCGTCAGCTTCATCGGCGTGCTGTGGGCCATCGTCGAAGCGCTGCTCGGCGCGACGGTGGCGGGTTGGGCCTCCACCACCTGCATCGTTTGCTTTGTGTCCGGCGTGCAGCTCATCTGCCTGGGCGTCATCGGCGAGTATATCGGCAAGATCTACATGGAGACCAAGGCCCGCCCGCGCTATATCATCAGCGACCGCACCTGGGACAAAACCGAAGGCGGTGCGGCCGGGGAAGGGGGAAAAGCATGAGCCGCCAGGTCTGGAAGGGCTCGACCCTGCTCAACCCGGAACCGCCGGTGCTGGTCAGCTGCGGCGCTCCCGCGCGCCCCAACCTCATCACGGTGGGGTGGTGCGGCACCATCTGCACCCAGCCCTCAATGCTGTCCATCAGCATCCGGCCGGAGCGCTACAGCTACGGGCTGATCAAAGAGAGCGGCGTTTTTGTCGTCAACCTGCCGACCGAACCGCTGACCCGCGCCGTCGACTGGTGCGGCGTCAAGAGCGGGCGCGAGGTGGATAAGTTTGCCGCCCTCGGCCTGCACGCCGCCCCGGCGGCCAAAGTGGACACGGTGCTTTTGGAGGAAAGCCCCCTCAACCTCGAGTGCCGCGTCAGGCAGGTCATCCCGCTGGGCAGCCACGACCTGTTTCTGGCGGAGGTCGTCGCCGTCGATGTGGACGAACGCCTGCTCGACGAAAACGGCAAGCTGTGCCTGAACCGCGCCCGGCTGATCGTCTACTCTCACGGCGACTACCTGGCCCTCGGCCGCCGCCTTGGCACCTTCGGCTACAGTGTGCGCAAAAAGCGCCGCCCCGCCGCCCGCTGAACCATCCTGATAATAAGAAAAGCGGCCCCCACACAATGGGGCCGCTTTTGTAGTTGGTAAAGCATCGCAGCGTCTGCTGGATGTGAAGCAGCAAAGCTCTTTGGGCAGGGTTCAGATCGCGCGGAAGCCCTTGCCGATGATCTCGCTGCTGTTGACGATGGTGATGAAGGCGTGCGGGTCGTTTTTGCGCAGGAAATCGCGCAGCAGGGCGGCCTGGTGGCGGGTCAGCACGGTCATCAGAACCCAGGCCGGTTCGCGCGTATACGCGCCGGTGGCGTTCTGTTCGGTGGCCGAGCGCTTGAGCACCTCGACGATGAAGTCCCGCGCGGGTCCTGGGTTGCGCGTCACGACGGTGCACACCTTGCGCAGGTTCAAACTTTCAATGGCGCTATCCACAACGGTCGATTTGAGGATCATGCCAAGGATGCTGTACAGCCCCACCTGCGGGCCAAACACGATGGCCGCCGCCAGCACGATGCCCAGGTCGCTGAGCATCAGCGCGCGCCCGACCTCAAGGCTTGTGTATTTGCTCAGGATCATCGCCACAATGTCGGTGCCGCCGGTCGAAGCGCCGATGTTGAACACGATCGCGCTGCCAATGGCGGGCAGGATGACGGCAAAGCAGAGCTCGAGAAAAACGTCGCTTGTCAGCGGCGCCGACAGCGGGAACGCCAGCTCGCACAGGCTGACAAAGAAGGACAGCGCAATGGAGGAATAGATCGTCCACCCCATGGAGCGCACGCCCAGAAAAACGAACCCCAGCACGACCAGCGCCATGTTGAGAATCCACATGAACGCGCTGACCGGCAGGTTGGGGAACACGGCCGCCAGCACGATGGACAGGCCCGACGTGCCGCCAAACGCGAAATGGTTGGGCGTTTTGAACAGCTCGATGCCCAGCGCCGTCAAAAACAGACCGGCGTTGAGCAGTGCAAAAAACTTGAGTTTGTCCGGCAGGCGCTCCGGCGCCAGCTCGCGCCGGACCTTTGCCATGACCTCCTGGCTGGCGGTGTTCACATTCACGGGGTATCCCTCCTGCGTGCGGCCCCCGGTTGGCCCGGCGGCACGGCTGCTTTCTTTTCCTGTTACCAGCATAACGAGTAAAGCCCCAAAAGTCAACCGTTTGTCACCCCGGTTTTCCTTGACAAGCGCCGCGCGCCGCGCGTATAATGAACAAGGTTTGTTATTTTGTTTTATGACGGTGCTTTCCGCCGCCTGTTTTGTGCTGCAATTCCCTGATGCAGATGCAAAGCCGATGCAAAGTAAACGCACGGCTTTTGCGCAGGGACATTTTGCGCGGTTCCACAAGAAAACAAAGCCGCAAAATTCTGACTGCCAAGCGGCATCTGCCGCGTTATCGGGGCACAGCATTCCACCAAGGAGTGCTGTGCCCCGCTGCCTTGCATCTGCCGCTTGGCGGAAATTTTGCGGTGCTGCGCAGTTCCTGCGGAACTTTTGCTTTCTTGTGTCCACGCGCGCTTTTGCGGCCCTTTTTTATGGCTTTATGGCGGAACGCCGTTTTGGCGCCATGCGCGGCATGGCAGGGAGAATCCAATGCTGCAAATCAAACAGGTCTGCAAAGAATACCGCACCGGTTCGCTGGTGCAGAAAGCGCTCGACCATGTGGATGTGAGCTTCCGCGACAGCGAGTTCGTCGCCATCCTCGGGCCTTCCGGTTCCGGCAAGACGACGCTGCTCAACATTATCGGCGGGTTGGACCGCTACGACAGCGGCGACCTTGTCATAAACGGCGTATCGACCAAAAAGTACACCGACCGCGACTGGGACACCTACCGCAACCACACGATCGGCTTTATCTTCCAGAGCTATAACCTCATCCCGCACCAGACGATTTTGTCGAATGTCGAACTCACGCTGACCGTTTCCGGCGTCTCCCGCGCCGAGCGCCGCAAGCGCGCGGTCGCGGCGCTGGAGGAGGTCGGCCTGGGCAAGCATCTCAACAAGCTGCCCAACCAGCTCTCGGGCGGGCAGATGCAGCGCGTGGCCATCGCGCGCGCCCTGGTCAACGACCCCGACGTGCTGCTGGCCGACGAACCCACCGGCGCGCTCGATTCCGAGACAAGCGTCCAGGTCATGGAGCTGCTCAAGCAGGTCGCCAAAGACCGCCTTGTCGTTATGGTCACGCACAACCCGGAGCTGGCCGACGCCTACGCCACCCGCATCGTGCGCTTAAGCGACGGCGTCATCCGCGCCGACTCCGACCCGTTCACCCCGCCCGAAGCGCAGGAAGAACCGGTCGAACGCCGCTGGGCGCGCCGGTCCAGCATGTCGTTTGCAACGGCCCTTGCGCTCAGCTTCCAGAACCTGCGCACCAAAAAAGCCCGCACGCTGCTGACCTCCTTTGCCGGGAGCATCGGCATCATCGGCATTGCGCTGATCCTGTCTTTGTCCACCGGCGTCAACCAGTACATCCAGACGGTCGAGGAGGATACCCTTTCGGAGTATCCGCTCTCGATCCAAAGCGCCAGCATGGACCTGGCCGGGATGATGGCGGGTATGATGGGGGACGAGGATGACGGGGAAGAGCATGAGATCGGCGTCATTGAGATGATCACCCAGACCTTCTCCAAGATCGGCTCCAACGACCTCGCCTCGCTCAAAGCCTACCTGGACAGCGGTGAAAGCGGCATTGAAGAATACGCCAACGCGATCGAATACGCCTACAGCGTTACGCCGCAGATCTACCTCTGGCAGGACGGCGGCTACCGCCAGGTCAACCCGGACAATTCCTTTGCGCCGCTGGGCATGGGTTCGGCGTCCGGCTCGGGCAGCATGATGTCGATGATGACCAGCTCCAACGTGTTTTACCAGATGCCCGCCGACGAAGCGCTTTACCGCAACCAGTACGACGTCAAGGCGGGCCGCTGGCCGGAAAACTATAACGAGTGCGTGCTTGTGCTGACCTCCGGCGGCAGCATCAGCGATTTCCTGCTCTATACCCTCGGCCTGCGCGACGGCGAAGAACTGGACCGCATGGTCGAACAGTTTGCCGAGGAAGAATCCATCGCCGTGCCGGACGATATCACCGGCATTGCGTACGCCGATGCGCTCGGCATCACATTCAAGCTCGTGGACGCTTCCGGTTTTTATCAGTACGACAGCGCCTACGGCGTCTGGCGGGACAAGACCGACGACACCGCTTATATGGAAAAGCTCGTGCAAAACGGCGAGGACCTGACCATCGTCGGCATCGTGCAGCCCGCCGAAGGGGCGAACGCCGCCATGCTCAGCCCGGGCATCAACTACCCGGCCGCCCTCACCGCGCACTGCATGGAGCAGGCGGCCGCCAGCCCCATCGTGCGCGACCAGCTGGCCGATGCGGGCGTCAATGTCTTTACCGGCGACCGCTTCGGCGAGGAGAGCGAGGAGGAGCGCTTTAACCTCGAAGACCTGTTCACCGTCGACGCCGACATTCTCGAATCCGCCTTTACGCTGGATACCGACGCGCTGTCCATCGACACGGACGGCCTGTTTGATTTCGGCAGCCTCACGCTCGATCCGTCCGTGTTTGCCGGGCTCGATCTGTCCGGGCTGGATCTGTCCGGCATGGATCTTTCGGGCCTCGACCTTTCGGGGCTCGATCTGTCCGGGCTGGACCTGTCCGGGCTCGACCTCTCGGGACTGGACTGGGGCGCGCTGCTCGGCGAGATCGAGTTCACGGCCACGCCCGAACAGCTGGCCGAACTTGCCCAACAGATGCTCGAGGGTTACGCCGCGTACTACGGCGACGACCCCAAGGCGGATTTCTCGCGCCTGGGCGAGTATTTCGTCGGCTACCTGAAAACGGACGAAGCCAAAGCCCTGCTGGCGCAAGAGCTGGAGCGCATCGTGCAGGACAGCGGCATCGCCCTTTCGGCCGAGCAGGTCAAACAGCTCGTCGTCACGGTCATGTCCGGTTATCAGGAATGGGCCGCCGCCATGGGCTACACCGACCCGGCCCAGTTTGAGGTCTACCTGGCCGAATACCTCGAAACCGAACAGGCCAAACAGCTCATTGCCGAAGGCTCCGCCGCGGTGCTCGCCTCGGTCGAAGCCATTGAAATCACGCCCGAGCAGGTCGAAGGGCTGGCGCAGGCGCTGCTCGAGGGCTACCAGGCCTATGCCGCGGCCAACGGCCTGGCCGACCCGACGACGATCGGCGATTACTTCCTGACCTACCTGAAAACGCCGGAGGCCGAGGCGATGCTGGCCGCTGCGCTGGACGAGATGGTGGACACCAGCGGCGTCACCGAGCTGCTCAACGCCCAGATGGCCGAGATGCAGCAGGCCATCGGCGCGGCCATCCAGCAGGCGATGCAGCCGGTGCTGGAACAGGTCATGACCCAGGTGATGCAGCAGGTCATGACCACCCTGACCGAGCAGGTCATGCCCGCCGTGATGACCCAGGTCATGACAGGCTTCGGCCAGGCCATCGGCGCGCAGATCGAGACCGGCATGCAGCAGGTCATGGCCCAGCTCAGCGATGCGCTGCAGAACGCATTCCAGGTCGACCCCGATGTTTTTGCCGACGCCATCCAGGTCAACATGACCGAGGAAGAACTCAGCGAGCTGCTCATGTCGCTGATGACGGCCGACACAGCCACCTACGAGGGCAACCTGCGCGCGCTCGGCTATGCCGACGCGGCGGAGCCGTCCTCCATCAGCATCTACCCGCGGGATTTTGAGAGCAAGGAGCAGGTGCTGGCCATCCTAGACAGTTATAACGAGCGGATGGAACAGACCGGACAGGAGGAAAAGGTCATCGCCTATACCGATATCGTCGGCACGCTGATGTCCTCGGTCACTGACATCATCAACGTCATCAGCTATGTGCTGGTCGCTTTCGTTGCGATCTCGCTGATCGTCTCCTCCATCATGATCGGCGTCATCACCTACATCAGCGTGCTCGAGCGCAAGAAGGAGATCGGCATCCTGCGCGCCATCGGCGCCTCCAAGGGCAACGTTTCGCAGGTGTTCAACGCCGAAACCTTCATGATCGGCCTGTGCGCCGGGCTCATCGGCATCGGGCTGACGCTGCTGCTGCTCATCCCGGGCAACGCCGTCATCCACAGCATCGCCGGGACCGACGCCGTCAACGCCGTGCTGCCGGCCGGGGCGGCCGTCGTGCTCGTCGCGCTCAGCGTTGTGCTCACGCTCATCGGCGGGCTGCTTCCCTCGCGCAAGGCCGCCAAGCAGGACCCGGTCGCCGCGCTGCGCACCGAGTAAAATTGCAAAAACCACAGGTTCTAACAGCGCCGTCCAAAAAGCAGTTGCCTTTTGGGCGGCGCTGTCGTATACTGTAGATGCCGACCCCGGTCCGATGTGGCTGCGGGGTCGGTATTTTACGCCGGCTGTGCCGGAAAACGGGAGGGAATTTGACTTGAAGACGCTGCAAAACCAGACGTTTGAGCAGGAACGCGCTTTGTACGGTAGCCGCGGGCTGCACCTGGCCGCCTGCCGCTTCGACGGCCCCGCCGACGGCGAGAGCGCGCTGAAGGAATGTGCCGACATCACGGCCGAAGACTGCTTTTTCAACCTGCGCTACCCGCTGTGGCATGTGCACGGCCTGCGCCTGCAGCGCGCCGAAATGACCGAAAAGTGCCGCGCGGCGCTGTGGTACTCCGACCATATCGAGATCGAGGATTCCAGGCTGCACGGCATCAAGGCCCTGCGTGAATGCGCCGACGTGCGCATGACCGGCTGCGACGTCGTCTCGCCGGAATTCGGCTGGTCCACCCACCGCCTGACAATGCGCGGCTGCACGGCCGACAGCGAATATTTTCTGCTGCGCGCCAGCGAGATCGAGGCCGAAGAACTTTCCATGACGGGCAAATACTCGTTCCAGTATATTGAAAACGCCGTGTTCGAGCGCTGCCGCTTTGACACCAAGGACGCTTTCTGGCACGCGAAAAACGTCACTGTGCGCGACAGCGTGATCAAGGGCGAATACCTGGCCTGGTACTGCGAGAACGTCACGTTCGAACGCTGCCGGATCATCGGCACCCAGCCGCTGTGCTACTGCAAGGGCCTGCGCCTGATCGACTGCGAGATGGAAGGGACCGACCTGGCTTTTGAAAAGTCGGAGGTGGACGCGACCCTCAAAACACCGGTGCTCAGCATCAAAAACCCGCGCAGCGGCTATATCCAGGCCCCTGCCGCGGGGGAGGTCATCCGCGACGACCCGGAATCCAAAGCCGAGATCGTCCTCGGCGCCGCCGGGGCCTGAACCGGACCGAAAACGCAAAAGCCGCCGCCGGGCCAAGCGCCTGGCGGCGGCTTTTTGTGCGGGCATGGCGGTGCGGCGGGCGGCATAAAATTGCAAAACGGCCCCCAAACGCTGGACAACCGGTGAAAAACGCGGTAAAATGAAGAAGGCTGTGCGGCAGCACAGCCGCAAAATAGCGTGATAAAGTTCTGCTTTTATGGCTGCCTATCGCTTTTGAAAGGGGTTCCCTATGGGTAAATATTTTGGCACCGACGGCTTCCGCGGCGAAGCCAACGACACCCTGACCGCCGACCATGCCTACAAGGTCGGCCGTTTCCTGGGCTGGTATTATAACGAAAAGCGCAAGCGCGCCGCGGCCGAGGGCCTCGCCACGCAGGAGGGCCCGGCCCGCATCGTCATCGGCAAGGACACCCGCCGCTCGTCTTATATGTTTGAGTATTCCCTCGTCGGCGGCCTTGTCGCTTCGGGCGCGGACGCCTATCTTCTGCATGTCACCACCACGCCCAGCGTCGCCTATGTCGCCCGCGTCGACAACTTCGACTGTGGCATCATGATCTCGGCTTCGCACAACCCGTACTATGACAACGGCATCAAGCTCATCAACGGCCAGGGCGAAAAGATGGACGAGGAGACCATCGCCCTTGTCGAAGCCTACCTGGACGGCGACCTCAACGCCTTCGGCCAGCACTGGGACGAACTGCCCTACGCCAGAAAAGACAAGATCGGCTGCACGGTCGACTATGTCGCCGGGCGCAACCGCTACATCGGCTACCTGATCTCTCTGGGCATGTATTCCTTCCGCGGCGTCAAGGTCGGCCTTGACTGCGCCAACGGCTCCAGCTGGAACATTGCGAAAGCCGTGTTCGAGGCGCTGGGCGCGACGACCTATGTCATCAACGCCGAACCCAACGGCCTGAACATCAACAAAAACGCCGGCTCCACCCACATCGAAGGGCTGCAGAAGTTCGTTGTCGAAAAGGGGCTCGACGTCGGTTTTGCCTATGACGGCGACGCCGACCGCTGCCTGTGCGTGGATGAAAAGGGCAACGTCGTTACCGGCGACCATATTCTTTACATCTACGGCCGCTACATGAAAGAGCGTGGCAAGCTCATCACCAACACCGTCGTGACCACCGTCATGTCCAACTTCGGGCTGTACAAGGCGCTGGATGAGCTTGGCATCGACTACGCCAAGACCGCCGTGGGCGACAAGTATGTTTACGAGTACATGCAGCAGCACGGCAGCCGCATCGGCGGCGAGCAGAGCGGGCATATCATCTTCTCGAAATATGCTTCGACCGGTGACGGCATCCTGACCAGCCTCAAGATGATGGAGGTCATGATGGCCCGCAAGAAGCCGATGAGCGAGCTGGCCGCGCCGATGAAGGTCTACCCGCAGGTGCTCGAAAACGTCAAAGTGACCGACAAGGCCGCCGCCCAGGCGGACCCCGACGTGCAGGCCGCCGTGGCCAAAGTGGCCGAAGCCCTCGGCGATACCGGCCGCATCCTGGTGCGCGAATCCGGCACCGAGCCGCTGGTGCGCGTCATGGTCGAAGCGCCGGAGCACGACATCTGCCAGAAGTATGTGGACGAAGTCGTCAACGTCATCCGCGAAAAAGGCTGGTGCCGCTAAACCCGCCCGCCTGCCGATACAGCTGATACAAAAGAAAGGACCCGTGCCGGAAGGCACGGGCCCTTTTGCTGTAGGTTCGTTTGTTGTTCAGTGCTGGCCCATCGCGTTGTGCTCGCGCAGCGTGCGGTCTTTCTGGTGCTGCAGCGCGGCGCGGATAAAGCCCTTGAACAGCGGGTGCGCGCGGTTGGGGCGGCTCTTGAACTCGGGGTGGAACTGTACGCCGATGTGGAAGTCGCGGTCGGGCAGCTCCACGGCTTCCACCAGGCGGCCGTCCGGGCTGGTGCCCGCGATCACAAGGCCCTTTTCCTCCATCTCGGCGCGGAAGTCGTTGTTGAACTCGTAGCGGTGGCGGTGGCGCTCGTCGATCTCGCCCTTGCCGTAGCACTCGTACATATGGGTGCCGGGCTTGATCACGCAGGGGTATTTGCCCAGGCGCATCGTGCCGCCCTTGGGGATGTTGCCCTGCTGGTCCGGCATCAGCGCGATCACATTGTGCGCGCCGTCGGGCGTGAACTCGCTGGAATTGGCGTCGGCATACCCGGCCACATGGCGGGCAAACTCCATCACCATGATCTGCATGCCCAGGCAGATGCCGAAGTAGGGGATACCCTGCTCGCGCGCAAACTGCTCGGCCTGGATCATGCCCTCGATGCCGCGGTCGCCGAAACCGCCGGGCAGAATGATGCCGTCCACGTCGGCCAGCTCCTCGGCGCAGCGCTCCTGGTCGACCAGCAGCTCGCTGTCCACCCAGCGGATGTCCACCTTGCTCTCGTTCTCAAAGCCGGCGTGGTACAGGCTTTCCATCACGCTCAGATAAGCGTCGTGCAGCTTGACATACTTGCCCACCAGCGCGATGGTGCAGTTGCGGCTGCGGGTGGCGATGCGGGAGATCAGGTCCTTCCATTCGGCCAAATCGGACGGCGGCGTCTCCAGGTGCAGCTGCCGCGCGACCACGTCGGTCAGCCCGGCGGCTTCCAGCATCAGCGGGCACTCGTACAGGCTGGGCATCGTCAGGTTTTCGATCACGCAGTCGGGCCGCACGTTGCAGAACATGCTGATCTTGCGCTTGATATCGGCGCCCACGCTGCCGTCGGCGCGCAGCACGATCACGTTGGGCAGGATACCCATGCCCTGCAGCTCCTTGCAGGAATGCTGCGCGGGCTTCGACTTGTATTCATTGGAGCCGGAGATGTAGGGCACCAGCACCACATGGATGTAGCAGCAGTTTTCCAGCCCCTGCTCGATGCCCACCTGGCGGATGGCTTCGAGGAACGGCTGGCTCTCGATATCGCCGGTCGTGCCGCCGATCTCGGTGATGACCACGTCCGCCTCGGTGCTCTTGGCAAGGTTGTAGATGTAGCTCTTGATCTCGTTGGTGATGTGGGGGATGATCTGCACGGTCTGCCCCAGGTAGGCGCCCTGGCGCTCCTTGTGCAGCACGTTCCAGTAGACCTTGCCGGTGGTCAGGTTGGAGTATTTGTTCAGGTTCTCATCGGTGAAACGTTCATAATGGCCGAGATCCAGGTCGGTCTCGGTGCCGTCGTCGGTCACGAACACCTCGCCGTGCTGCAGCGGGCTCATCGTGCCGGGGTCCACGTTGATGTACGGGTCCAGCTTCTGCGAAGCGACCTTCAGCCCGCGGGTCTTGAGCAGACGCCCCAGGCTGGCGGCCGTGATGCCCTTGCCCAGGCCGGAGACCACGCCGCCGGTAACGAATACATACTTGGTAGCCATTGCACATCCTCCACACATCAAAGGGTAAACACATACAAAATCATTATACACTGCCCGGCGGCGGTTTGGCAAGGCGTCCGCCGCAAAACCGGCGAAAATGTACAACCCCGACAGAAACCTCCGCCGAAATCTGTCGGATTTGGCAGGTGCGCACTTTGTGATTTTTGCGGCCGGACCCCGGGCAAACTTGAAAGGCCCGCCGGTGGCGGGCCTTTCAAGCGGTGTAAGAAGCAGGGGGCAGAGCCCCCGGGGAAAGGACTGGCAGCGGGCTATTTACTCGGTGTAGAACAGCAGGCGGCTGTAGCAGGGCAGGGGCCAGGCTTCCTCGTCGCACAGTTCCTCGGCGGCGTCGGCGGCGGCGCGCAGGCGGGCCATCGCGGGCAGCACCGCATCGTGGAAGGCGTGGGCCTTGGCGGCTTCGTCCTCCATGGCGCTGGCCTTGTCGGTCTCGGTTTTCAGCGCGTCGGCGGCGTCGGACATTTCGTCGGTATAGCGGGAAAGCGCGGTCAGCAGCTTGGTTTCGGCGTGGGTGCTGATGGCTTCGCTCACGGCCAGCTTGGCGGCGGCCGTGTTGGCCACGTCGCCCATGTAGGTCGCCACAGCCGGGATCAGCTGCTTGTTGGCGATCTTGAGCATCGTGCGCGCCTCGATGTTGATGACCTTGGAATAATGCTCCATCTCCACCTCATAGCGGGAGAGCATCTCGGTCTTGGTCAGCACGCCGAATTCTTCCATCAGGGCCACGTTCTTCGGGTCCTTCAGGGCGATCATCGCGTCGGGGGTGCACTTGCGGTTGGGCAGGCCGCGGCGGGCGGCCTCCTCCTCCCAGGCGGCCGAGTAGCCGTTGCCGTTGAAGATCACCCGGCGGTGGTCGTTCAGTGTCTGCTTGACCCAGGCCGCGGCGGCGCACTCAAAGTCGGCGGCGTCGCTGGTGGCGGCCACAAAGTCCTTCAGCGCCTTGGCCACGGCGGTGTTCAGGATGAAGTTCGCGTCGGACAGGTTCTCGTTGGAACCGGGCATACGGAACTCGAACTTGTTGCCGGTGAAGGCGAAGGGGGAGGTGCGG
>ERZ1643251.1506-NODE-1506-length-26335-cov-23.773021_pt1 | contig 26335 bp, 25 predicted proteins | sample MGYA00579261_ERZ1643251 | MGnify/ENA primary metagenome ERZ1643251 (study PRJEB29033, sample SAMEA4952267) | chicken gut metagenome | biome: Broiler Chicken; feature: Gastrointestinal Tract; material: Caecum | place: Ireland | collected 2018 | study: Broiler... | reverse complement strand
CGCCGGATGACTTCGGGCGCTACCGCCTTTACATCCTCATTCGCGCTGATGACCACAGCCGGATAATGAATGAGATGGTCCACCACGCCGAAATCATCATTTTTGATGGTTTCAATGGCATGCTGATTAAAACGGGTGTTGGTTAAGTCATCCACAATAATCGGTGCGCCTTTTACGGTTCTCTTTAACCCTTCGATGCTGGAACGGGTAAACTCAGGCGCAGAGATTTTTGTTTTTTGGCCAATCATCATTTTCAGCAGCGTTTCCAAAAAGCTTGTTTTGCCTGCCTTGCTTTGGCCATACACCAGCCCAAACACAGGATAGGGCAGCAGATTTTGATTATACCGCACCGCCATATCACGCATACACGCCATAAACGGCGAACAGAAGAACCAGTTTGCAAATTCAAAGTATCTTCTTTGCATCCCGCTGACGTCCCCATGGAATTTGTTGTAGCCCTCCATGTATTGCAAAAACAGGGAAACATCTTTTTGGATGTCCTCCTTCGGCGGGTGCAAATCCAAAGCAACCCCATTGAGCCGCACGGCCATTTCCTCCGGGAATACTTCCAGCTTCGGGTACTCACTTTGCAGCTCTTTTTCTTTCAGATTGTCCGACACCACTTGGCGGCGAATCAGCTTCATCTTTTCGGGCGACAGCATCCATTTTCCTTTTTTATCGGGTTTCGGAACAGAGGGGGCAAACTTCGCCGCCAAACTTCTGACATCCAGCACAAAACGAACTTGTTCCTTCCATTCCTGCACCGGCTGCAAAACAAGCGCTTTTTTGACGCGAACGGTTCTGGAAATGGGCAGCTCCTCCAAATGCTCGCCATCATCGGCACAAATCAGCGTTTCCTTTGCAATTTCGTCGGTACTTTCTTCCCGCAGCCGGCAGTAACAATCCCAGTACCACTCATAAGCCTGCTCATCGTCCAGATAGCAAATATTTTCGCGCTGATAACCACCAAAGGCAGCATACGACATATTTGCCGAACCCATCACCACCCTTTTTCTGCCGTCCTTTGCCGAAAGAAGATAAATTTTTTCGTGGGATAAGGCACTGCGCGCCACATAAAAACGCAGAGCGCCCCGGTCAATTTTTTCAATCAGATTGAGCTTCCTTTGGCTGGCAGTATCGCGGATTCTTTCCACCAGTTTGCACTGATAGGCCATGACTTCCTGCAACGAATAGGAAATCACCTCGTCGCTGCCAAAGATAATCTCTGTTTGCTCAAAAAGCTCGAGCAGCTCATAGACAAACCCCAGCCCCGAAGAATAAGTAATGGCGTGCAGCGTATCAAAGCCGGAAAACAATTCCTGCCAGGTCAAGCTTTGTACCTCTGAAAGCTGCATTTTCACCACATCGAGTTTTGCTTGAGCGCTGAAATCCAGTTCTGGCTGAACGGCATCTTCTGTATCAAAGAACGATAAATTTTCCATTTTCACACCAGCCTAACATTGAGTATTCCACGTTCTATCTGCCTTTGCCGATATTATAACAAAAGGAAAGACGGCGTTCAACGGATGGAAAGTTGCTCTTGTCCCCACGTTTGCACCAGCTGCTTTTTCAAATAGGTTTTCAGCTCAGAGAGCTGCAAGTGCGTGTCAAACTTGTTTAACGCGGCATAGTACTCCGTTCGGCTTTGCTCGTGAACAATGAGCGGGGGATGGTTGTTGCAAAGCAAAAAGTAATTCATCAGCAGTCGCCCGGTACGGCCGTTGCCGTCGGCAAAGGGATGGATATTTTCCAATTTGGTATGCAGATAGGCAGCGGCGGTGAAAACGTGCTGCGGCGCAACCGACTGCACTTCCTCCAAAAGCTCCTGCATCTCCTGGGCGACATCCTCGGGCGGTGCGCCCGTTTCGTGTTTACCCACGACATAGTCATGCCGTTTATACGCGCCCGGCTGTTCGCCGCGAGCCGTTTTTGCTGCATCATAGACGCCCTGCATCAGCGTCCTGTGCAATTCCTTTACAAAGTCTTGCGTGATGGGGCGTTTTTGCTCCCATGCCTCAAGCATCCAAGCATGGGCTTTTTGGGCGTTTTGAATTTCCAAAAGGGTGCACGCGTCGGCATTGGAGCATGGCGCTTGTCCGGTTTGAAAAACCTTGTACACATCGCGCCAGCCAATCTCATCGTTTTCAATCTTGCCCGAATGATAGGCAAAATCGACCGCATACTGCGAAAGCACGCGCTGCAAATCTTCTTTTTCGGTCAGGTTCCTCTGCCGCCATCTTTGCACGATTGCTTCATATTTCATTTCAAACTCCCGCCTTATTTCCCGCAAGTGTGGCCACACCTGCAATGCTTGCTGTGCTTTCCCGCAGGGAAAGCACAAAGATATTGTGACACCGTGTCACAATATCTTTTCGATGTTCAAAATAAATCGCTGTGTGTTCCTGTTCGAGTGAGATACAAAAACAATTCATTCCCATCAATCTCATAAATCAAAAGCCAATCCGGCGTAATATGGCACTCCCGACATCCCTTATAATTGCCGATGAGTGCATGGTCTTTATATTTTGCCGGAAGCTCCTGCCCGCAAGCCAGCGTATCTACCACCACTTCCAAAAGAGCCGGATTGTATCCGCGCCTTAGCATCAATTTCAAATCTTTTTTAAATCTTGCAGTTGGTACAATCCGATACTTATTCATCATTCAGATCTCCCAGCAGCTGCGCAAAAGATTCATAGCTTTTTTTATCGGGATCTGCTTTCAGTTTTTGAACTTCCTCAATTGCTGCAATCGTATCGGCATTCGGGGTTTCATAACGAATCACGCTCATCATGTATCTGACAAGATTTCCTTTTACGTTTTCGCCTTTTTTGCACACAATGCTTTTATAGGCATTGTAAATCTCTCGGTCCATCGTAAAAGAACAAGTCACGGTATTCGATTTACTCATATCAAACCACTCCTTTAATTACTTAGTAATATTACTTAGTAATCTTAGTATATGCTCTTTTTTCTGTTTTGTCAAAAGCAATTTTCCAGCTTAACGGCAATGCTTTGCGCATGGGTGCGATTACAGAAAAAAATAGATATTGTGACACCGTGTCATCATATCTTTGCTTACAAAAGCAAAAACCTCGGGGAACAACATTCCCCAAGGCTTTTCATCTACAATTCACTGCGCTGTCTGCGGCATCAGATTTCATACACATTTCGTCTATGCCCCACTGTTAACGCCAAAATCACCAGCTGACTGTCTTGTATTTCACAAATCAAACGATAATCGCCAATTCGGTAGCGCCATTCTCCGCTGCGGTTTGCCGTCAGCCCCTTGCCGTGTCTGCGCGGGTCATCGCAGTTTACTAAATTTTTTTCAATCCATGCTTTCAGCATACGCTGTGTATATCGGTCCAGCTTTCGGAATTCTCGGTCAAACCGCGCTGTCGTTTCGACGCGGTACATCATAAGTCCAATTCCTTCCAAAGCTCGGAAATGGGGGTGCTTTTCTTTCCGTCCTTGACATATTCCTCGTACGCTTCTTTTGCAAGGGCAACATCATATTCCTCTTCTATTTTCTCAAACAACGCTCTTTTAAAGGCTTCTCCCACAGACATGTCGTGCAGCTTTGCATAGCTCTCGGCAAGTGCTTTTTCCTGTGTTGTCAATCGAATGGAAAAACTCATTCCATCAGCCCCTTTCTCTTTTGTAATACATTGTATTACAAAAGAGGCAAAATGTCAATTCTTGCGTATCATTGCACGCAAAGCACAAAGATATTGTGACACGGTGTCATAATATCTGAGGCTTCCAAAAGGGATGCGCCGCAAAATGAAAATTTTGCGGCGCATCTTAGGTTCTTTCTGAATCAGGCGGCAGTTTTTCGACAGTCTCAGATTAAGTGCGTTCGTACAGCTTCACTTTAATGCCGTCGATGGTGCGGCCTGTTTTGGTGAACTCATACGACTTGATATAGTTTTGCTCCATCATGTGCTGCAGCACCACTTCGGTGTAATCCCGGATGCGCTTTTTGCGCACCTTGCCCGCGTCCTGCTCGCCCAGCTCCTCATAAATGGCCGAAAACAGAATTTTATTGCTTTTCACATGGTTTTTCTGGTTTCGCATACTCTCACACCGCGCCACCAGATAACTTTTCAGCGGAATGGTGGTGGCGTTATTATTCAGCGGTGCATTTAAAATTTGCAGCGGCACGGTGGCAAGGTGGCGTTTTAGTTTGGCATACGCCAGCATGGGCGGCACATCCAACAAGTGATACACCTGCACTTGTCTGCCGTTGATGCGCGCTTGAATCAAGTTCATCGGCAGCAAATAGCCCTGCACCTGTGTATCGTGAATTTCTACATCAAAATATTTCGCCTTGATTTCCTCGCTCAAATCAATCGTAATCAAGGTGCGGCGCATTCGCTCAATGCGTCTTTGCAATTCTTTCAGCGCCGGCTCTTCCACGGTCGGATTCTCCTTGCCCGTCATGGCATGGTACAGCATTGGGATGGTAAAATTCTGCGTCCCGTTCTCAAACAAACTGTTGACCCCGTTCAGCACGGCTTTGTCGTAAGCATCCATTTGGCGGATGCCCTCCAGCTCAAACTGTTCGGGCATTTCCAAACTGACGAGCGTGTTGATCTCCTTACGCCCTTTGCGCCCCACATAAATCATCGTTTCGCCTTCCAGCTGCGGCAGATTGCGGAACACGTTATCCACCTGCATGACATAATTAGTGGGGCGAATGCTTTGGATATTCACAAGCCTTTGCTTTTCCATCACGGCGCTGGGGCTGAAATGCTCGCGCCACTCGGGGGGCAGGGTGTTTTTCTCGATCATCAGGAGAATGAGCTTTTGAAAGGTAAGCAAATCCGTGGGAATGGACGCAATCATATTGTAAAACTTCGCCGTTGCCTTTGCCAAAATATTTTCTGCCTTTTCCGGCGACGCCGTACTTTTTCGCACGGCTGCCACCATTTCCGCCTCGGCTTTGGCAAGCTTTTCAAAGGTATCATAAATTTCTTCTTTGGTATATTTTTTGCCGATGACCTTTTCCACCTTGGCAAAGGGTTCTTTCGCCAGTGCTTCGAGGTTTTCGTCACTGCCGCTCGGTTCGTTCAGCAAGGCTACAATTTGTTTTTCGGTCATGGCGCACCTGCTCTTTCTTTTAACCAGTGCTGTGCCATGTGCAAAAATTCTTCCCGGAGCAAAGCCGGGACTTCCATCTGAACGGTGACATACTGCTGCTTTGGTTTCTCCGGCTCAAACAGGCGTTTCAATTCCTCATCACTGATGCCAGGCTTGCACGCGGAGAGCTTGACCCCTTTTACGCCGTGCTGCGCCACGCACTGCGCCGCCAACGTCTGCTGATGGGGTGGCAAGTCGGCAAGCTTGACACCTGCCGCAACGCTCAGCGCGCCGCTGTCCAACAGCCGCAGCAAATCCTCCTGCAAACTGCCCAGCTTGACATAGCGCGCAATCTGCCGGCCGCTCAGCCCGTACTGCTGTGCGATGATGTCATAAGTAGACGTGTGTTCACTGCCGTTTGCCGCGCGCGCTTTTCGCCCGGCTAAGGCATATTTCTGCCGAATGGAACGCGCTTTTTCCGACGGGCTGAGGGTACGCTGCACCCAGTTGCTGTCCACCACAATTTCCTGTGCCTGTGCGGGCGTGAGGTCGGTTTTCACCATGCAGGGAATGGCGGCATACTGCTCGTCCCCCGTTGCCTGATACAGCTTTTTGTAGGCTTCGAGCCGGTTGTGACCGCTCAACACCATGGGGGGCGCGTCCTTGCGCTTCCACACCACAATCGGATGCAATAAGCCGTTTTCCCGGATGCTTTCAATCAATTCCAGCATTTTATCGTCAGGCAGCGGGGCATAAAAATTCCACTCGCGGCTGGCAGGAACAATCTTGTCAATGGGAATCCGCTCGCTTTCCTCCAGCGGAAGCGCTGCCTCGCGCATCAGTTGCGGCAGCAAATCGGCCCCCACGGGTGCGGATAGTTGCTTTGCTTTTAATGCCATCGTTTGCCCTCCTTAAATGCAGCGTTTGACAATCTCTTTGCTGAGTGCGCGGTATTCTTTTGTAATGCGGCTGTTGGTATACGCCAAAATGGGTACGTTCTCCCACTGGCTGGCTTGCAGCTTGCTGTCCACTTGAATCTTTGTGTCAAACAGCAATTCACCATACCCTTGCTGTAACTGGCTGACAGCCGTTTCGCTGATGATGCGGCTGCGGGCGTCATAACGGTTGATGACGATACCGGCGATTTTCAGCCTGGGGTTATACTTTGCCACGCCCTGAATAAACTCCACCACGGTTCCCAAGCCGTCCACGTCAAAGCCCGCGGGCTGCACCGGGATGATGCAATAGTCGCAGGCGTTTACAACATTGAAGTTGAGCAAGGAAAGATTCGGGTTGGTGTCAATCAGAATATAGTCGTACCAGCCTTTTTCCACCACCGGCTGCAAAATGCTGCGCACGATGTTCTCGCGGTGTACCTTCGTGAAAATATTCATGTCCAGCATACCCATGCTGACATCCGCGACAATCATATCAATTCCCGCATAGTTGGTGGGCTGGATGTAGTCGAGCAGGCTTTCTTCCTGCAATACGGCTTTGCCGAAATGCTGGGGCGTGCGGGGCATGTCAAAGCTGCTGGACAAGTTGCGCTGTGCATCCGAATCAATGAGCAATACCCGATAGCCCTGCTCGGCCAGCGCACTGCCCACGCCGCAGCACAGGCTGGTTTTTCCGCAGCCGCCTTTATTGTTCAGCACTGCCACCACGCGCGTGTCATGGAAATCCTTGTGGTATACGTCGTCCAAGTTCAAGCCCAGCACTTCGCAGATGGCTTTCAAATTATCCTCATCCGTGTTGCTGCGTCCCGTTTCCACCTGCTTGATGATGTTCACATTGACGCCGCTGCGCTCCGACAGGTCTTTTTGCGTAATATCCAGCTCAATGCGCTTTGCCCGTATGGCTTCATAATCGACTCGTGTCATGCTGTCCTCCTGCACCTAGAAAAAGTTATAACTTTTTGATAATTTGAGTATAAACGAAAAAAAGTTATAACGCAAGAGCTTTTTGGGGGAATTTTTCATAAAAAAATACCCTTGCTTACAAAGCAAAGGTAAAAAAGATGCCATCTACTTTTTATATTGTGTTATCTTGTCCCAATTTTGCGGAAAACCCATTTGATGGTATAATTCCTGTTGACTCATTGCCGTTGATTCCTGCCAATAAGTCGCCATTCTCTTTTTGAGTGCCTTTTTAAAATGTTTGAAATCTTCGTCGGACAGCAAATAGCGAAAGGCAATCACCATTGAAAATAAGTCCTGTTTGCCCAAAACATACTGTGTACCTTGTTTTGCAATGTTAAGTTTTTGGTGCAAAGGCGTATCTGGAATGGCATTGCGTGTTTGGTAACAATAAAGGCGTTCTCCGTGTGCACAAACATTTCGAAACTTGGTCATAACATGCAAATATTGCTCAAGCTGTTTTTGATTCACTTTTGAAAAGTTTTGGGCAACCTTCGAACGAAGATCGAGTGTTGTAAATTCATAAAATTTTGAGAGCGTGCCAAAACTCAGGCTGTTGACCAATACCCAAAGTGGCACATTTTGATAAAGCTCTCTTTGGTGATTGATATACGGATACTCCTGATTTTGATTAGCTAAAAAATCCAGCCGCTTTATGAAGCGTTCTATCTCTTTTCTGCTGTTTTTCCCTTGTCGATAGTTGGCCGCATTTAAATATTCTTCCTGCAATTCGCCGTATTTGCTCGTAAAATGATACGATAACAAAGAGCGAATATGCCTTTCTATTTTCAAAATATATTTTAAAAACAACTCGCGCAAATCCTCATCAAAATAGTAAAGCGCTACAATATCCTCTAGGCGAACCCCTTTTTTATACTTTTTGACAGATTTGTTCTGAAAAGGATTTTTATAGCCGCTAATCAAACTAAAATATCCCAGCTGCTTTAAAATCCTTTCCGCATCACTGTCATCTGAAATCTCTAAGCATTTTCTTTTTAAATGCTGAATTTGCTCTTGATAAGAAAAAAAGGGCTTTGCCATCATGAAATCCTCCAAAAACAAAAAAGGGAGCTTCCGCAGAAACTCCCCCGGTCGCAGGCCTCGCAGGTATCTGCAACACGATCACTGGATCCAGTTTAGCAAAATAGCCGTTTTTTGTCAACCCGTTCCTTGAACAATGCGGCTGTTTTTATTCTATGCAAACGCAAAAAATATATGCAAGCAAATTTTTCTCTGATACGCTTTTTTTCTCTAACGGTATACAGTTCCGGTGAGTGCTTTGGCTCACCGTTTTTGTATACCTCGCTCACCGTTTCTGTATACCACGGTCACCGGAAGTGTATACCATGCTCACCGTTTCTGTATACCATAGAAAAATACGCAAAACCCGAAAAAATGGCTTAAAATCAAGGAAAAACTGCACTTTTTTTCCTTTCAAAAAATCCCTGTAAGTACTGTAAGTTATGTAAGTACTGTAGGAGCTTTTTCATGTACCTTTACAGAAAAAACTCCTGTGATACAATCACGATAAACACGCAAAAAGAATTTTCCAAAAAGAAAGGGAAAGCGATGGAACCAATCCCAAAAGAAGAATTGAAAAAGCACCTTCCTCTTTGGCTCAAAGAACACGGATGTTCTCTGAATAAAAATTTTCGTTGTTTCAACCCGGAGCATGAGGACAAGCACCCCAGCATGCATTACTTTCCCCAAACAGAAACAGTGCATTGTTTTGCCTGTGGCGCCACATACGATATTTTTCACCTTGTTGGAGAAGAAGAACACATCCCGGACTTTCCGAGCCAGCTCAAACGCGTACAAGAACGCTATGGGTTTTCGCAAAGAGAGCCTTCTTCCTTTTTGGGAGAAAAAAAAGAAAACGATGAACAAAGCGTTCCTTTGTTTGTCAAACAGCATCGAACGAACCAACCGCCCGAATTGCTGGAGTGGTTTTCCACAAGGGGAATTCCTGAGCAAGCGGTGAAGGCTGCCGACATCTTTCTTTTTGAAGGACGAGCGGTGTTCCCAGTTTCCCGTCATGGAAGATGGGTCAGCTGGTGCGGACGGGCTTTGCAGGATGGCGTTACTCCCCGTTATCGGAACAGTGCTGGGAAAATGGGAATTTGGGGCGTGGATGCACTTTTTTCACAAACAGGGCAGCCGATTGCCGTTTGTGAGGGAATTTTGGATGCGATGAGCTTGCAGCTGTGCGGCTGTAAAGCGGTAGCGCTTTGCGGTGCTGGAAATACCGGGCGATTGATTCAGGAGCTGCAAAACCTTCCCGGTTCTTTGCCGCCGCTGATTTTTGCCGGAGATGATGATGAAGCCGGGCGAGAGATGTGCCGCCAGCTGAAAGCCTGGATGACCGAAGCAGGCGGTGTGTGTACCTGCCTTGCGCTTCCTGACGGCTGTAAGGATGTAAACGAGGCTTGGGTGCGTGCGCCGCAGCAGTTACAAGCAGCGTTAAGCGCAGCAAGACAGGAGTTGGCTCCTTTGCAGGACGACTGCGAAACGGATGCATGCCCAAGCATGGCGGCACTGTCCGAGGATTTTTTGTCCTATTTGGGGCGCTGTCAGCAAAGGGGGGTACTGTCCAGCGGTTTGGCCGAGTTGGACGAGCTTCTCGGCGGCGGGCTGTTTCCGGGGCTGTACGTGCTTGGTGCGCCCAGCAGCCTGGGAAAAACAACGCTGCTCTTGCAGATGGCTGATGAAATGGCAGCGTCCGGGCGCGACGTGCTGTTTTTTTCGCTCGAAATGAGCCGCTGGGAATTGCTTGCCAAAAGTTTGTGCCGCACAGCAGCGCCCCAGATGGCTCTGTGTGCGCGTCAATTGCTGCGAGGGGAAATCCCTTCTTCACAATTAAAACGGCTCTTAGAGGCGTACAATCGACGCTCTGGTGAACGAATTTTTATTTCAGCGGAACAGGAAGGGTTGACGCCGGAGACTTTGAGGGAAAAAGCATTGCGGCATCGTGCGCAGCGTGGGCGCTCTCCGGTTGTGGTCGTGGACTATCTGCAAATTTTGGCACCGTCTGATGCGCGTAGCAGCGATAAGCAGAATGTCGATCGCGCCGTGGTCGCGCTCAAGGCATTGAGCCGCGAGCTGGAAATCCCGGTGCTTGTGGCGAGCAGTTTCAACCGGGAAGCCTACACAAAAGAGGTGTCGATGGAAGCGTTTAAGGAGTCCGGCGCGGTGGAATATGCGGCGGATGTCTTGCTTGCGCTGCAGATGTCGGCAGCGGGGGAAAAGGATTTTGACTTAAACCGGGAAAAGATGGCCGACCCGCGTCGGGTGGATGTCGTATTGCTGAAAAACCGCAGCGGCGTTCCCTATGGCAAAGTGCCGATGCTTTACTACAGCGCACAAAACCGGTTTGTCGCGGCAAAAGAGCCTGTTTCTCCGATGAGCCAAACGGTGCGGCGCATCGGAAGAAAGCAGTAAAACGGTATACAGAAACGGTGAGCCATGGACAGAATATGGGATGTCGGGTGTGGTAAAATGGGCAAAAGAGCGTGAAAATATGATGACATGGTGTCATAATAGCGTGGTTTTTTCTGCCTTTTGGCCGTGCGGAGGGCTCACCGTATTTGTATACCAAACAGGCGAAAAAGAAGAATTTTATTTCAGAGAATGTCTGGAAAAGCGTGGTTTTATGCCGTTTTTGAAAGAAAAGGAAAGATTGCAATCACAGTCGAAACAAAACGCCCAAAGCCCGGAAAAAAACACCGTAACATTGAAATGTGCGGTTAAACCAGATATAATGAAGGAGAGTATCACTTTGGCTGCAACCGGGCGGCAGTCTGTGTCGGAAAGCGAAAAAGAATATATTTTTGAAGCTTCTTCGTAACAGATCGATAAAAACGATTGATGTTGAGCCACGAAGCGGCTTAAGGTCAATCAGAATGATGAAGGCAAAAAAGTTATAACCAGCACAGAGCCAGCCGCATTGCCGTCTGGCTGTTTGCTTGTTATTTGTACATTAGCCTGAAAAGATGTTGGGTGAAAAGATGAGAAACATTTTATTGATTGCCAATGACAGCACCTATGTATACAATTTGCGCAGGGAAGTCATTGAAGCATTGTTGGAAAACGGCGACCAAGTAACCGTTTTGTGTGAAAAAAAGCAGCATGTGGAAAAGCTTCAAAAGATGGGATGCCGCACGCAGTTTCTGACGGTGAAGCGGCATGGAAAAAACCCGTTTGAGGATTTGGCTTTAAAAAAGGCGTATCGTGCCGCCATTGAAAAGGCAAACCCGGATGTTGTTCTGACGTATAATATCAAGCCCAATGTCTATGCCGGCATGGTTTGCGCAAAGCTTCATGTGCCATATCTTGTCAACGTCTGCGGGCTGGGCACTCCTGTGGAAACGCCGGGGCTGATGCAGGTGTTAACCGTTGCTTTGTATAAAATGGGCGTGCGGAAAGCATCCTGTGTGTTTTTTCAAAATAGTGAAAATGAAGCGTTTTTTAATCAGCGCAACATGGCGCCGGGGCATCACCACTTAATTCCGGGTTCCGGTGTCAATACAAAGCGTTTTCAAGTTTTGGATTATCCCAAGGAAGGCCCTGTAGAATTTTTGTTTATTTCCCGCGTGATGAAGGAAAAGGGAATTGATCAATACCTGGAAGCGGCGCAGATGATCCGCAAAAAGTACCCGAATACGGTGTTTCATATTTTGGGCGGCTGCGATGATGAAAGCTATCAAGAAAAATTAGCGCAGCTGCAAGAGCAGGGCATTGTGCAATATCATGGACAGCAAAAAAGTGTGCTGCCCTTTCATGAAAAAAGCAGCTGCACCGTGCATCCTACCTATTACCCCGAAGGCATGAGCAATGTTTTGCTGGAGAGTGCAGCGTGCGGGCGTCCGATTATTACCACCGACCGCAGCGGATGCCGTGAGATTATTGATGACGGTGTGAACGGCTTTATTTGCAGGCAAAAGGATACCGCGGATCTTGTCAAACAAATTGAAAAATTTTTGGCACTGACCGTGGAGCAAAGACGGGAGATGGGTCTTGCCGGCCGCGCCAAAGTAGAGAGAGAATTTGACCGCCGGATTGTGGTAGAGGCTTATTTACAGGAAATTGAAGCAGCGTGCAAAAAATAAAGAGTGAGTAAAATGGATTACAAAAAATTGATTAAAAGCAGAGCCCTGCGCATCCAGCTGATGCGGGCACTGAGCTTTATTCCTGATTCGGCCATGGTTCGGTGGCAGTATAAGATCAAAACAGGCCGTTCCTTAAACTTAAAAAATCCGAAACGCTACACCGAAAAGCTGCAATGGTATAAGCTGAATGTCAAAGATCCCTTGATGGCACAGTGCGTGGATAAGTATGACGTGCGGGACTATGTCAAAAGCGTCGGGCTAGGGCATATTTTAAACCCTGTAATTGGCGTTTATGAGTCGGCACAGCAAGTGGATTGGGAAAGCCTGCCGCAGCAGTTTGTGGCAAAAGACACGCTCGGCGGCGGCGGAAACGACGTTTTGATCTGCAAGGATAAATCAAAGCTGGACAAGAAGCTTTTTTATGAAACGCTGTCCAAGTGGACCATGCCGGTGCACGGCAAGCACCCCGGGCGGGAATGGGTGTATGATGATAAAAAGCATCGCATTTTGATTGAAGAATACATTCCTTCCGAAGAAGAAAAAGGCGGCTTGATTGATTACAAGTTTTTTTGCTTTCAAGGCAAGGCGGAATATCTCTATGTGATTGCCGACCGAAAGCTGGGAAAAGGGGCGGGGCTTGGCATTTTTACAGCCGATTTTCAGCCCCTTCCTTATGAGCGGGCCGACGAACAGCCTTTGCAAAGAAGCATTACCCCGCCCGAAAATTATGCCGAAATGCTTTCTTATGCGCAAATGCTTGCGAACCCCTTTTTGCATGCGCGCATTGATTTGTACAACCAAGACGGCAAGATTATTTTTGGAGAAATCACGTTTTTTGACGGAAGCGGCTATATGACATTCCGCCCCGACGCATTTGACGCGATCATGGGTGAGAAGTTTATGATTGGGAAAGGTGTAAAATGAAAAGAGCTTTTAGAAGTATGATTGCTTTTTTGGAGCGGATTCCCGTGAAAATTATTTGTTGGAAAACTTGGGTTTTCGAATGGACAGATATTTTCAGAAAACGCAGTTTGTATCAGAATATTCAATGGACAAGAGAACAAAAAGAAGCATTTGACCAGTATTGGAAAAAAAACTATGGAAAAAAAATCTCGCCCCGTTGGCATAAGCTTTATCAGAGTATCAACGGTACATTTGATGCGGCATACCTTCCGGATGTGATTTATTCAACGGTGGTCGAACCGCGAATTGTTCCATATTATGTGGGAAAAACATTATCAGACAAAGCAATTGCAGAAATATTTGCCAAGGCAGTTGCGGTAAAAATACCAAAAACCATTGTTCTCAACAGCTACGGGATTTTTTACAATTCGAACAGAGAAGTTATCTCTCAAAAAGATGCAGTGGAGCTTTTAAGAAAAGAAAACGTAGTAGTGATGAAGCCGACCATTGGGAGCAGTTCGGGAAATGGGGTTCAGGTTATTGACATTACGGATTGGGATGATAAAAAAATAATCAACTTACTTGAGCAAAATGGCAAAAATTACATTTTTCAGGAAAAGATAACACAGCATGACACGTTTGCTGCCTTGCATCCGCAGTCCATCAATACAATAAGGCTGACGACAATTGCCACCCGAAACGGAGTGAAGCATTGGCCGTTGGCGGTTCGAATTGGGCGCGGTAACTCTGCGGTAGACAATATTCATGCCGGAGGGTTAGGTGCCGGAGTAAGTGACGATGGAAAATTAAAAGAGAAGGCATATGGTTTGGGAAATTGTGACCGGAAAGAAACGTATACGAAGCATCCGGATACAGGCGTTGTTTTTTTGAATTATCAGTTGGAAGGAATTCCAAGGATGATCCAAGAAGCGTGTATGCTCCATGGGCATGTTCCAGGCGTTGGTGCAATTTCTTGGGACTTCACGGTTTCAAAAGAAGGAGATCCTATTATGATAGAAGCAAATATGCTTGGGCAGGGTATGTGGTTTTCACAGATTGTCAATGAAAAAGGAATGAGCGATATGATGCTGCCTTTGATTAGGAGAAACGGATGAGTAAAGAAAATGTATTAACTTTTGTTGGGGATGTATTCTATCCAGAAGATACCGGAGAAAGATTTTCGGCAAAGAATATTGTTTACAATCAGGAATTTGTGGTATCGAAAGATTCGCGGTTGAAACCATCTGTGAATAAGGTCAATCTGAAATGCAGTTCGGATATGGCCGGCTTGCTTTTTGAGAATACAGAAAAAAGATATGCCTGCACTGCTAATAATCATATTTTTGATTATGGAGAGGAAGGTTTTAGACAAACGATACAAAGCCTTTCGGAAAATGGAGTAAATTGCTTTGGTGAGGGTTTGAGTGACATAGCTGTTTTTGAGCTAAGTGGAATCAAATTCTCATTGCTGGGCTATTTTATGGAAGCCTTTTGCAGAACGGAACAGATAGATCAAAAGAAAGCACAGCTTAGAAAAGATATTGAAGCAGCAAAACAGAAAGGTGCAGAAAGGATTGTGGTAAATTTCCATTTTGGGAATGAGCATTATCCAAGTTCATCGATTCAGCAGCGAAAGATTGCACAAGCTGCAATTGATGAAGGTGCGGATTTGGTAATTGGACATCATCCGCACTGTATTCAGGAAAAAGAAAATTATAAGGGCAAGTGGATATATTACAGTCTTGGAAATTTTATATTTCCCAATTTTGCATGTGATGCTTTTTTCAATGAAAGCGGAATTTCACAAGCAAGGTTTAACTGGAAAAATACGTTTTGGACACGAGATTTCATTGTTGTCGAATATGACTTAAAAAATAATGAAACAGTCGAAATGGTGTGCCGCTGGACTCGAAAAGGGATTAAACGGATCAATCGCAGAAGAATTGATGTAAGAGATACAGATTTTAAAAATCAATTGATCGGGGAAGTTCGAAAATTGATTTTATTGTTTTATTGGAATATCAATGTCAATGGTAAACTGATCGATTTTTCAGGAATTAAGCAAAAAATAGTGAGCGTAATGAAAAATAACAGATTATTTAAAAGAAAATAAAGAAGATGCCTGATGAAAGAAAATCTGGTGCGGACTCATCGGATTTTTTAGAAAAGCATTCTCATTATTTTTGTTGGTAAATCTGTGAGCAGGGTGTATAGAATGGATAAGATAGCGATACTGATGTCTACCTTTAACGGAGAAAGATATATCGATGAGCAAATCGAATCTATTTTGTTTCAAGAAAATGTGTGTACGCATATTTGGATCAGAGATGATGGTTCGACAGATGCAACAGTTGAAAAAATACAAAAGTGGAAAGAAAAGGTTCCTGACAGGATTTTTGTTTTTTCGGAAGAAAACGTCGGATACAGAGGAAGTTTTCTGAAACTACTTGCGATGGTATCAGATGAGTATGATTATTATGGTTTTTCCGATCAGGATGACGTATGGCACAAGGATAAATGTGCACGGGCGATCCAAAAGCTCGAGGCAGTTTCCGGCAGCCTTAAATTGTACACATCCAATCTGAATATTGTGGATGAACACTTAAACCATATATCTAAAACCGATATCGAAAAAAATTATCATATGACTTTATATTCATATTGGATCAGAGCGCGTTTTGCAGGATGCACTTATGTATTTTCTAAGGCTTTAAAGATAAAGGCAATGGGCTATACAGGATATACTTCAATCGACCATGATTTTTTGCTGGGAACGCTTGCTTTTGTATATGGCAAAGTTGTTTTCGATTCGAACGCATCTATTGAACACAGGAGAAGTGCACAAAGCGTTACCAGTGGCGGTAAAGGGATTGCTGACAGAATAAAGACAGAATTTAATCACTTATTCAGAAAAAATGGTGCACGTTATTTCCTGGCTGCGAAAATTTTAGAAAAGGAAGGGGACAAACTGCCCGCGGCAGAGCGGGAATTCTTTTCGGATGTTGCACATTACAGAAATTCCTTGCGAGGTAAGCTGAAATTACTGTGCAATAAAGAATTTGCAAGCGGTGTACACGTATTTGATGCGATGACTAAGGTTAAAGTGCTGCTTTCAAATTACTAAGGCGCACAGGTGGCCGCATTGGGAAATTGCCTTAAGCAAACATTCTCATTTTGGTATGTGTACAGACCTAAAAATGATTACTAAGGTTGTTCAACAGAAGACCTTAAGGAATTAAAAGAAGAATTTCAAACTTTCTTTACAGGAAATTTTGTTATGGGAGAGAGACTATGATTTATGCCATTAGCATTATAATATGCATTTTGGCACTTGTATTTTATCGCTCCAAGTTAATGTTTTCCATATTGATAGGTGAGGCGTGGATTTTATTTGCTGGAGCGTATGGACATGCCGATTTTTTTCAACAAAAACAAGCATATGATTTTATTTTGACGAAAGGCTTTACGGTGGAAGATCCACTGTGGTGGCTGATTGTAAGATTGTTCTCAAAAAGTGGTATATCTTACCGAGCATTTCTTTGGATTATTTCAACCATTGTATTATTTTTAATTGCAAGAACAATCTTTCTTTACACAAAAAATGTGGCATATGTATGGGTGTTGTACTTTATCTCTCCCATGATTCTAGACGTGGTTCAATACAACAATTTCGTGGGAATGGCGATTGTAATTTTTGCAACACAGTATTTGATCAAAGGAAACCGGAATTTAAAAATGTTTCTTATTCTGGTGGGAATTGCTACCGGTATTTGCTCATACATGATTGTGTATTTTGCTTTTGCATGCATTCCATATTTCAGTGAAAAGAAGATTCTTGCTTTTTCGCTAATTGCATGTGCGGTGATCTTTACGTCAAGAGGCATGATATTTTGGATTGCTTCAAGGTTGATGAAAGATGAAAAAATTGTAGCTTACTTCAACAGAACGATACAGCCAGACACATATTTCTTCTTGTCTGCGTACGTTGCTTGCGGATGCCTACTTGCGGCATATGCATATCATATTGTTATTAGGCGCAGGCCTAAAAAAATAGCGGAATTAAACCAATCTCAATTTTCTGTATATGCTGTGTCCGAAATGATTGTCAAAATCAATTATATTATGCTGATAACGATCGCTATCCAATCCTTTTCACTTGAAGCAACCAGATTATACCGCAATATTTTTATTTTGAATTATATTCTGCTTTCGCTTGTGCGCAAAAGGAAAGATTACGAGCTAAGAAGTGCAGTGCTGAGGATCGCAGTGCTTTTCATGGCAATTGGATATTCATACTTGTATATATACTATTGGAATGAAGATACTGTTTTAATTCCAGTTATGGAACACAATGCCATATTAAATTGGATTTTTGAACGCTTTTAGGAGATGTGAAAGTATCTATGCTGAATCTTGCTGTTGGAATTGTAACATACAATCCTGATATTGATTTGTTGAAGAAAAACTTAAGCAGTGTCGCGACACAATTCAGCCATGTGATTCTATTTGATAATGCATCTGTCAACATAAAAGAGATAAAGACGGTTTTAGATAATTTTTCAGGAGAAAAATGTATTATATGCAGCTGTGAAAATGTCGGAATAGCAAAAGCGCTGAACCAAATTATGGAAAGGGCTGAATCTGAGGGAATTGAATGGGTTTTAACCCTTGATCAAGACTCCATAATTCCAGACAATTTAAAAAGAGGCTTTGTGCGTTATCTGGAACTTGAGCAAGTTGCGATTATATGTCCCAAGATTTTTGATCGCAATGCAAAAATACAGGATAGCGCTGACGCTCAGGAGGAGTTGATAAACGATTGCATAACATCAGGGGCGTTGACAAATGTTTCTATTTGGAAACAACTGGGTGGATTTGATGAAGCCTTATTTATTGACGATGTTGATACAGATTATTGTATGAGAGTCGTTCAGGGAAATTATAAGATTTTGCGTGTGAATACGGTTTTGTTGGATCATGCGGTAGGTGATATTCGTATCGTTAAAATTTGTGGCCGCAGTATAGTGATCTATAACCATTCTGCATTTAGAAAGTATTATCAACTGCGAAATAAATATTATATTTCTTACAAAGTGAACGGACGCATAACTTCTAAATGTCTTTATCATACATTAGCACCAATGATCAAAATTGTTCTGTTCGAAAGTCAAAAGATAGAAAAGTTGAAAGCCTGTGTGAAAGGCATATATGACGGAATAAAAATGGGAAGAAAAATTGTGTGATTAAATTTTTGTTTCCATGAAATCACTTTAAAGAGTACACAATTAAATATATACGAAGGAACAGAGTCTTGATGAAATACGGAAAACAAATAAAATTGGTGGGTTATACGATCTCCTCCAATATGATTTCTTTCCTTGTAGCAGCTACGGTTACTTTTTTGCTTCCGAAGCATTTAGGGATTGAAAGTTATGGCTATTTTCAGCTGTATCTTTTTTACACAGGCTATACCGGTTTTCTGCACCTCGGCTGGGCGGACGGAATCTTTTTGCGCTACGGAGGAGTTTACTATGAGGATATTGATAAAGCGAAATTCAGCGGACAATTTTGGTTATATACTTGCATTGAAATAGTAATTGGTCTTTTAATTGCTCTATTCAGCAGCCTTTGGGTCTCTCCCCAAGACAAAGCAATGGTACTGGCTTTTACAGGAATATCTGTAATTTTTTTGCTTCCGAGAACATTATTGCAGTATATTCTGCAGTGCAGCAACCGAATTAAAAATTACGCCTTTTTAAATATGATAGAGAAGGCAATCTATGTAGCGATTGTGGTTGTAATGATTTTCTGTGGTGAAGGCAACTATGTTCCGATCATATTGGCAGATTTATTTGGAAAGTGTGCAGCACTGTGCTACGGTGTATTTCAATGCAAAGAGATTGTTATCAATAAACCGGAAGCGTTAGGTGAGGCTATACGGGAAGCCAAAAAAAATATCTCTGTGGGAATCAAGCTGCTGTTTGCAAATATATCTAGTCTGTTAATTATTGGCTTTGTACGTTGGTCGATCGAAAGTCAATGGAATGTGGCAACTTTTGGAAAGGTTTCGTTGACGATGTCGGTGTCAAATATGCTGATGGTTTTCATCAATGCTGTGGCACTTGTATTATTTCCGATGCTGCGTCGAACCAATTCGGATAAACTTTCCGGAATTTATAATACCATGCGTACCTGCCTAATGATTCCGTTGCTGGGAATGCTTTTGTTCTATTATCCGGCAAAAACGATATTATCTATGTGGCTGCCGCAGTATGCAGACAGCTTGATTTATATGGCATTGCTGTTCCCCATGTGTGTATTTGAAAGCAAGATGAATATGCTGATCGGTACTTACATGAAGACATTGCGTAAAGAAAAATGGTTGTTGCTTGTCAATGTTGCGGCCGTTTCAATGAGCGTAGTGGTTACCTTGATCACGACCTATTATCTTCACAATTTGGATTTGGCAGTAGGATCGATTGTATTTCTGCTGGCGTTCCGGTGTGTGTTCGCAGAATTGCTGCTTTCCTCTGTGCTGGATGTGAGTGTAAAAAAAGACATTGCTTTGGAACTCGCACTTACGGCTATCTTTATTGGTGCCAGTTGGTTTGCCGGAGGCATCACAGGGCTTGCAATTTATGCTGTAGCTTATTTGATATATCTGTTGATCAAACGAAAGGACGTAGTTTTTGTTATGAATAAAGTGCTTCGGATGCTGCGTCGTACGTAAAAAGAAAATGAGGAAAAAATTATGAAACAAATCATTCTCATCACCGGTGCGGCCGGCTTTATCGGTGCAAATTTAGCGAAGCGGCTGCTGCAAGGCAGCGAAGATGTGCAAGTGATTGGCATTGACAACCTAAACGACTATTACGACGTGCGCATCAAGGAAAGCCGCTTGAAAGAGTGCGAGCAGTATGAAAGCTTTGTGTTTTGCAAAGGAGATATTGCGGATGCAGGCTTTGTGCAGCAAATTTTCGCGCAGTATCAGCCGGAAATTGTGGTGAATCTGGCGGCACAAGCCGGGGTTCGTTACTCCATCGAGAATCCCGACGCCTACATTCAAAGCAATCTCATCGGTTTTTACAATATTCTGGAGGCTTGCCGCCATTCGTATGACGACGGCAAAACGGGCGTGCAGCACCTGGTTTATGCAAGCTCCTCCAGCGTGTACGGCTCCAATAAAAAGGTACCGTATTCCACCGATGATAAAGTGGACAACCCTGTGAGCTTATATGCCGCAACAAAAAAATCGAACGAGCTGATGGCGCACGCTTACGCAAAGCTTTATAACATTCCTTCTACGGGCTTGCGCTTTTTCACGGTTTACGGCCCGGCAGGACGTCCCGACATGGCATACTTTGGCTTTACCAACAAGCTGAGAGCGGGCGAAACCATTCAAATTTTCAATTACGGAAACTGCAAGCGCGATTTTACCTATATTGATGACATTGTGGAGGGCGTCATCCGCGTGATGCAAAAGCCGCCGGTTCGCCAAGTGGGCGAGGACGGCCTGCCCATTCCGCCCTATGCCGTCTACAATATCGGCAACAATCAGCCGGAAAACTTGCTCGATTTCGTGGACATTTTGCAGCAGGAGTTGATTGCAGCCGGCGTGCTGCCGAGTGATTACGATTTTGAAGCCCACAAGAAGCTGGTTCCCATGCAGCCGGGCGATGTGCCGGTGACGTACGCCGACACCAGCGCATTAGAGCGTGATTTTGGCTTTAAGCCCTCTACCTCTTTGCGCGATGGCTTGCGTAAATTTGCACAGTGGTATAAAGACTTTTATATGAAAGAAGGGAACCGGGCGTGAAGATTGCAGTAGCCGGTACAGGATATGTGGGGCTTTCTATCGCGGTGCTGCTCGCACAGCACCACGAGGTAACGGCCGTTGACATTATCCCCGAGAAAGTGGAGCTCATCAACCAAAAAAAATCCCCGATTCAGGATGAATACATTGAAAAGTATTTGGCTGAAAAGCCGCTGAACCTCACCGCCACCACAGACGCCAAGGCGGCCTATGCCGATGCCGAATATGTGGTGATTGCCGCACCCACCAACTACGACAGCAAAAAAAATTACTTTGACACCTCGGCGGTCGAGTCGGTAATCCGTTTGGTGCAGGAGGCAAACCCCGACGCCATCATGGTGATCAAATCGACCATTCCCGTAGGGTATACACAGTCGGTGCGCGAGAAAATGGGCTGTGAGAATCTGCTGTTCAGCCCGGAGTTTTTGCGCGAGTCCAAGGCGCTGTATGACAATTTATATCCCAGCCGCATCATTGTGGGAACCGATATGGACAACCCGCGTCTGGTGAAGGCGGCGCAGGTGTTTGCCTCTTTGCTGCAAGAGGGCGCGATCAAAGAGAACATTGACACCCTGTTCATGGGCTTCACAGAGGCCGAAGCCGTGAAGCTGTTTGCCAACACCTATCTTGCTTTGCGTGTCAGCTATTTCAACGAGCTGGACACCTACGCCGAAATGAAGGGCTTAGACACCAAGCAGATTATTGAGGGCGTTTGCCTTGACCCGCGCATTGGCACACACTACAACAACCCCAGCTTTGGCTATGGCGGATATTGTCTGCCCAAAGACACCAAACAGCTGCTTGCCAACTACGAAAATGTGCCGCAAAATATGGTGTCGGCCATTGTGGAAGCCAACCGCACCCGAAAGGATTTTATTGCCGACCGTGTGCTGGAGATGGCCGGGGCATATGAGTCCAACGACAGTTGGAACGAAGCCAAGGAAAAAGAGGTTATTATCGGCGTGTACCGCCTGACGATGAAATCCAATTCCGACAACTTCCGCCAAAGCTCCATTCAAGGCGTGATGAAGCGCATCAAGGCCAAGGGCGCCACCGTGATTATTTATGAACCCACCATCGAGGACGGGGAAACCTTCTTTGGAAGCAAAGTGGTGAACGATTTGCAGCGGTTTAAAGAGCTGTCACAGGCCATTATTGCAAACCGTTATGACGCCTGTTTGGATGACGTCAAGGAAAAAGTGTACACAAGAGATATTTTTCAAAGAGATTAACAAGCGCTGCAAGCCGTGACTAAAGTTGTGATAAGTTTGTGCGGAAGGGCAATGTAAAAGCGATAGTGGACGAAGCCTACACCAGCCACAATCCCAACTGTTTGCACGCGGAAGAATGCGTGAAAAACGGGTGTTAGCACGGATATGACGAAAGAGTTATAACATAGAGCAAGAGGTTTTCATGAAAACAGAAAAGGCAGGCAGTTTAAAAATCAGAGATTCAAAGCTGGATATCCTGAAAAGTATAGCAGCCGTGTTGGTTGTTTTGGTTCATGCAGGAAATATGATTTCATATGCAGAGATAACTAGTGGATTCATCCTTTATTTCAATCGGTTTTTACAGATTTTTGCTTGTTTGGGTGTTCCTATATTCTTTGTTGTCTCCGGATATTTGGCGGCATCGTCTTATCAGCATGGTAAAGAGTGGTATCTGTTGAACATCCGAAAAAAAACAAAGTCGTTGGCGGTTCCCTATTTGATTTGGATGTTTGCCTATTGGGTTTTAGAATATCTTGTTCTGTCACCTCCGGCAAATTGGAACTTCAAAGATATGATTCTTTCTCTCACAGGAATCCCGTTTTTTATTTTTCCCATATATGAGCCTTTGTGGTTTGTTCGAGATTTATATCTTGTGAGTTTTTTGTTGCCTTTACTAAAATTTTTATCAAAACACACCCTGCCGACGTTGTTTTTTTGTCTTCTTGTGTGGTATTGTCCTTTTGCTTATGCCTTTAAAGAAACCTTTGCTTGGTATACGCTGGGATTATTGATTTACAATAAAAAAGACGAATGGAAACCGATTTTTCTGAAGATCAAACAATATGGATGGCTTTTTCTGATTGTTGGTTTGTTTGGCAATGTGATTTATTGCTTGATATGCCCTATGGAACCAATTCGAGATACGTTGGTTATTTTATGGTTTATTCTGCTCTGGAGTTTCATTCAATATAATAAAAACAACTATCCAGTATTCGATTTTTTGAATCGATATGTATTTAAAGCCAGTTTTTTGATTTTTGTTGGACACGGTAAAGTATTGTCCCTTATGCAAATTGTATATTGCAAAATTGCAGAAAATCAAGAATGGATTTTACTGCCGGGCTACATTGTTTTGCCAATCTTAAGCATTGTAATGTGCATATGCGCTGACCAATTATTGAGAAAAACGCCCATATATTTATTGATAACCGGTAATAGAGGATAAAAAACAAATTGGCTCTTATTCTGTTGTTTCATATCATGACACCGTGTCATCATATCTTTGAAAAAAGAGCGCCTGCCCCGGAAATTTCCGGGGCAGGCTTTCTGCTTTACTGGCTGTGCGCTCGCTTGGCGCGGATAAGCGTAGATTTTGAAATGCCCGTCATTTCGGTGACTTGCTGATAAGAATGGTGTTCCAGCAGCTCCAGCGCGTGGTTGATTTGGTGCTTGGAGTAGAGCGGCTTTCTCCCTTCCCGGTAGCCGGGGTGCCGGCGGGCGATTTCCTTGCCCTCTTGGGTACGCTGCACAATCATATCGCGCTCAAACTGCGCAAAGCACAGCATGATATTGCGAATCAGCACCCCGGTGGGGGTATCGTCCAAAACGCCCATATTTAAAATATGCACCTTGACCCCTTGCGAAAGCAGTCGGTCCACCACCTGGATTCCCTCGTTTGCGGAACGGGCGAACCGGTCTAATTTTGTCACCATCACCACATCGCCCGCCCGAAGCTGCTGCAAAAGCTGCTCAAGCTGCGGGCGGTTGATTTTTGTTCCGGTATAGACGTCGGTAAAAATTACTTGCGCGCCGTTTTGGGTCAGCTCCTGCTGCTGATGGGCCAGGGAGTTGCCGTCTTTGCTTTGCCCCTTCGTCGACACCCGCGCATATCCGTAAATCATTGCCATGCCCCTTTCTATCTGGTCAAAAATTGCACCTATTTATGATACTAACTTTTGACACCGAAAAAAGCAAGTGTTTTCCGTGAAAGCATAGGAGGTGTCAAAACTGTCAAGTTTTGATACCCCTCGCTTATCTGAAAGTCAAAATACTGTACAGTACTTCACGGACAATCAGAAACGACAATTTTTATCTTATTTTTGTTTGATTTTCACCAGTTAATGCAGTATAATTGCATTAGGCGGTGAAAATATGATAAAAACGACGGCCATGTTAAGAGATGAATTGAAACAATATGCCAATCCCGATTCAAAAATAAAACGAATGGTGCAGCATGAACTTTTATTCCCAGTGACACGCGGCATTTATGAAACACAAAGAAATATACCGGGGTATTACCTAGCCGGTGTCATATACGGGCCGTCTTATCTTTCTTTTGAATTTGCCATGAGTTTTTACGGCTTAATTCCTGAAGCGGTGTACACCTTTACCAGTGCTACATTTCAAAAGAAAAAGAAAAAGATGTTTCATAATGTTTTTGGCGTTTACACCTATCGAGATGTGCCGGGAACTCTTTACTCTTACGGCGTGGAACTCAAACAGGAAAACGGGTATTCCTATTGGATTGCCAGTGCAGAAAAGGCTCTTTGTGACATGTTGTATCAAATATCTCCCGCCGGCAATCTGCGTCAATTCAAAGAACTGCTTTTTCAGGATTTGCGCATAGAAGAAAGTGTATTTCATTCTTTAGATTTTGGTAAGCTCATGGAATTAAGCCAAATGTATCAAACAAAAAATCACAAATTATTGTTATCTTATTTAAAAAGGGAAAGAAAAAATGGATCGTATCATTGAACAAATGCTAGCAAATTACAACAGTCAGACATCTTATGATCAAAAAAATTGCATCAAAGAAGTCGTGCAGGAAATTGTACTGTGCGGGTTATCACGCTGCGGATTTTTCAACGAAGCCGCATTTTATGGCGGTACGGCTTTAAGAATTTTTTACGGCTTGGACAGATTTTCCGAAGATTTAGATTTCTCCTTAAAACGACCCAACGAGAATTTTTCCTTTCAAAAATATATTCCGTATATCGAAAAAGAAGTAAATGCTTATGGCTTTCATTTTTCGGTTGAAGAAAAAATAAAAAAAGCTGATTCCCAAATTAAATCAGCTTTTTTAAAGGGCAATACGCGAGAACATCTTTTCTATTTTTTTGAGGGGGAAAACCTATCTTGTGTGCCTGCAAATGATGTGATAAAAATTAAATTTGAAGTAGATATTCTTCCGCCGCAAGGTGCCGAATTTGAAAATAAGTTCAGGCTGCTTCCCGCACCCTATCAGGTTTGCCTTTACGATATGCCTTCTCTTTTTGCCGGAAAACTGCATGCGGTCATTTGCAGGGGCTGGAAAAGCCGCGTAAAGGGCAGAGATTTATATGATTATCTGTTTTATCTTTCAAAAGGCACACCTTTTCATTTGGAACATCTCAAACACAGGCTGATTCAAACAGGCTTTCTTGATTCAAAGCAATCAATCACTCTAGACGATGTAAAAGAGATGCTCAAAACAAGATTTGCAAAGATTGATTATCGCCAAGCAAAAGAAGATGTGCTGCCATTTATCAAAAATCCTGCAGTACTTGATTTATGGAGTTGTGACTTTTTCTGCGCTGTAACCGAAAGCCTAACTTGCAAATTTTCCGAAAAGATATTATGACACCGTGTCATAATATCTTTTTGCATGTCAAAAAAACAAATCAGACACCGCTTGCAGCAAGCAAAGAATTTCCCCTTATCTTTTTTGCCAGCGGTCAAGCCAGGTCTTTTTAAAAGAAATACCGAAAAAGTCTTTCGCCTCCTTCAAATTCATCACAAGCCAATCCCGGGACTTATGCGCTTCCAAGGTTTCGGGAAGTTCCTTTAAAATTCTGTCGGCTTCCCACGGTGCTCCGGCATTATAGCGCAGCTCGTTTGTTTTTTCAAAGATTTCAAACGAAGAACGGCTGGTGTTCCAAGCGCTTTGAATGGTTTTAATGGCATAACTGCCCGTCACCTTTTCGCTGAAATAGTTTTCTAAACTCAGCAATGTGAGATACTCCGGCAGCTCCTCCGCGAAATACTCATGGAAAATATCAACCAGAATCCGCGAGGACTGCGCCAAAATATCCGGTGCACTTTCCGAAGTATCCTCCTTCATTTCTTCCAGCAAATCGGAAACCGCTTGAAGCATTCGCCGCAGATATTCCCGATAAAACGCCGTCCCGATTTCGCGTTGAACCGTGCGCAGGACGCTGCTGCGCATCACCTCGGTATTGGTCAATCCGGCCTGTACACGGCAAATGACCGTGCGCCGGATGACTTCGGGCGCTACCGCCTTTACATCCTCATTCGCGCTGATGACCA
>ERZ1643251.1503-NODE-1503-length-26362-cov-5.976964_pt1 | contig 26362 bp, 40 predicted proteins | sample MGYA00579261_ERZ1643251 | MGnify/ENA primary metagenome ERZ1643251 (study PRJEB29033, sample SAMEA4952267) | chicken gut metagenome | biome: Broiler Chicken; feature: Gastrointestinal Tract; material: Caecum | place: Ireland | collected 2018 | study: Broiler... | reverse complement strand
TATTCTATTGCTTTTGGTTGGTCTCCTGTTGGCTTATAATCTGATACTAAATTAAACATTTTTCCTCCCTTTGTGACCGATTAAAATGATGTCTATATGCCTAAAAATTCGTGTAAAGACCAAACAAATTCGTGTAATTTGTTCGCTTTTTTTGTGATTTCTGTAAACATAAAGTGCTTTTACACGAATGTGGTCACAAACTTCATATTTTTAAACTATTTAATTCTAAATAAAACTATTTAAAACTAAATATGATTTAATGCTATTTACAATGTTAAGTTTACCATTTTTTCGCAAAAAATACAAGATATGTTCTTATATCTTGTATTTTGTAATATATTAATTAAGTATGTTTTTAATGTATTCATCCATTATTTCATTTGTATAAGTATCTGTGCAATCTATCATTTTTATTTCATCATTGGCTATAACTTTCTCAATAAATGGCTCTAATTCTTCTAGGCAATCTTGTATGATTTCATTCTTGTCAGTATAGTTCTCAAATGTAATCATCTCTGAAGAATGTCCTAATTGTTTTGATATTGCTTTCATACTAAAGTCATTTTTAGCCAAAATAGTGGTATAAGTTGTCCTTAATTTGTGGAATGGTAAATCTGGTAAATTATTTTCTTCCTTTAACTTTTTAAAATGTTTAAAAACATAAGTCTTGCACCTTGGTCTACCACTACTTGAACAACAAATATAATTTAAATCTTGAAACGGATTACTCTTATCGTTTTTTCTTCTATTTCTTCTAGCTTCATATTTTTTTCTTTCTTCCAATATAGCCTCAAAAACCAAATCTGGAATATCTAATACCCTATAACTTGAATTTGTTTTTAATGGAATTTCCTGTTTAGTAAATGTCTTTAGCGGTACATCTTCTTTTTTACTTGCATACTTTTTTCCTAATTGTCTTTGTACATATAACTTGCGATTAATATAATCTATATCAGAATATTTTACACCATTTATTTCGCTTTTTCTTAATCCCATCAGAACTGCAAATAAGACATTTAAATAAATCGGTGTTTCTTTACTAGCTTTTATCATTCTTATTATTTCCTCTATTGTATATGTTTTTTTCGCATCAATTTTGAGTGTATGGTAATTATTACTAAACTCCTCTTTTTGTTCTTCTTTAGTTTTTCTTTGTATATCTTTGTTATTTATCTTTATACCTTTTGCAATGTTTTGTGGTATAAAGAACTTGACTACTGCATCATCTAGTGCAACAGATAATACTGTTTGAGTTAATTTAGAAACACTAGGCGAATAATTATATTCTTTTTCATAGAATTTCTTTATATGACCTTGCTTTAATTCTGTTAATTTTAAATTACCTATATTAGGAATTATATGATTGAATATACAATTTTTATAAGCATCAATACTTTGTTCAGACTTTAACCTATGTGGAACAATGTATTCAAACCAGTATTCCATATATTCTTTTAAAGTTACATTACTGTAAACTATATATTTTCTTGTTTCTAAATCTGCTATAACTTTATATCTTTCTTTTTCAGCTATATCTTTTTTGATAAAACCAGAATGTTGTATTGACCTTTTGCTATTATCGTCTAATGTCAATATAACTCTAAAACCATATTTATTTTTTATATTTGTAACATTATATACTTTATAATCTATATAGTTTATAGTTCTTAATTCCTTTGCCATAATTATGCCTCCATTATATTAGGTGTAAATTTATCGTTTATAAATGCTAATATTTTTTCTCTTTCTTCCATTACATCACAGTAAATTTCAAAGGTTGTATGAGGATTAGCGTGTCCTAATAAAGCAGATATTTTAATAATTGGAACACCTTGCTCTATTAAAATTGTAGCAAATAAATGTCTTAAACCGTGAACTGATATATTTTGAATACCAATTTTGGGGCATATCTTATATAGGTATCCATTAAAAGAATTTGGTATGTGAGGCTCTCCTGTTTTTTCTTGAAAGCTTATATAATTATAATCTTTAAACTCGTTATTGTTCTCTTTGCATTCTTCTAATAATTCTTTTCTTTTTTTTAGTTCTTTAATAATAACTTTTGGTACTCTTAAAATTCTATAACTATCTTTTTTAGGTGGTTTTTCTATAAGTTCATAATTGTCTACTTTAACTTTAAGCATTTCTGTATTTGTAGATATTGAAGGGCTATTTACTAATTGTCTTTGAATGTTTACAGTTTGTTTTTCTACATCAAAATCATCAAACTTTAATCCCATAATTTCTCCTTTTCTCAAACCACAAAATACTGCTAATAATATTTCTAAATACCAATTCCCTCCTTTTGTATATTTTAAAAGTTTTTTTAGCTCTTTTTCATTTAATACTTTTACCTTTGGCTTTTTTCTATAGTATTTCTTAACATTATTCATTGGATTATTTAAGATATAATTATCCCTTTCAGCATCTCTAATTGCTAAACTTAATACCTCTCTACACTTATTACCTGCTGATGCTGTCATCTTTGAAACCTCATCAAGTATTCTATTAAAATAATCTGCACTAGCAAGTTTTAGTTTTATATCTGCCATTCCATTATTTTGCTTTAAAAGGGGTAATATAAAATTATAAATAACATAAGCTACACCTGTTTCGTATGTTTTAGATATTTCATTTTCTCTAAATATATATTCAAACCAATATACTAGGTAATCAGACACCATTACTTCTTTATCTATCATTAAATGATGTGATGTTAAATCTTTTATGAAAGTTTCATTACACAAAAAATAACTTTCTTCAGCTTCTTCTTTTGTTTTAAATCCTCCTTTTTTTCCATATTTAACTTTATAATCATCTTGCAATTCTTTTGTTCTATGATACCAAGATCCTCTTTCATAAAAAGCTACACTTTTACTTTTAATTTCACTCATATTATATTTCACTCCTTTATTATTCTTCATTAAACCATTTATCAAAAGACTTTTTAGGAACTCTATATAATTTTCCTATCTTTATAACTTTGAAATAGTGAGTTCTTGAATATACATCTTCTAAAAAGCAATATACTTTATTTTTTCCTATTTTTAATATTCTTTGTATATCTCCTGCTTCGTAGATTGTGTTGTTTTTATCTTCTCCGTCCACTCAAATTCCTCCTTGTCAAAGGTACTTATGGTTTACAAACAGAATACCAGTACCTCATATTTTTTACAAATGTGTGATTTAATTTTTTACACAATTGATTTTTTATTTAAAATATCTAAAGCTGTATTTAATACCGTTCTTGAAGAATCTAATCTCATTATAATTTCCATTTCTTTTATGATGTCTTTTTCACAAAAACTCGTGTTAGTGCTTAATAATCTATGAAAAAGTACAATGCCATAAGCAAGTAATTCTTCATTGTTTATGGTATGGTAAAATGGAAAATTAGCAATAATATTTATATCTATATTTTTTAAAATATCTTTTACATCAATATTTTCAATTTGGTTTACTATTGATTTTACATACTCTTCTATTCTTTGATTATCTCCATTATTATTTACTTCTCTAAAAGCTAATATATAATATCCTAGAACTTGTTTTGTAGAGTATTCTGTATTTTGTAGTATTTTATTAAAATTCATTTAATCCCTCCTAGTATGAAAAAAACACACCTGTTCTTTCGTAACAAATGTGCTTTAATCATTATTTCATTCCTTGAGCAATTTTCATTGCTTTTTCAACTTTTTTCATCATCTCATAGTTTAGACAACCAATTTTTTCACATAATCTTATTTTGTCTATTGTTCTTATTTGTTCTGCTAGTATAACTGACTCATATTTTAGTCCTTCAAAGTTTTTTATCTCTATATGTGTAGGCTGAGTATCTTTAATATCTATTTTTTTGGTTATTGGAAGTATTAATGTTGTAGTAGAAAACATATTACCAATATTATTTTGAACAACTAAAACAGGTCTTTTCCCTTTTTGTTCACTTCCTATTGCTCCAAAAAGTTTGGCATAATATATTTCTCCCCTATAAACTGTTTTTGCTTCTTTTATTCCTTCCAATCTTAACCCCTCCATTCTTATGTGTTTCTATATATTCTATTTGTGCTTTTTCTTCGTCCTCTATTTCCTTTTGTGTTTTGTTCATATTCCCACCTACTATTATTAAATATGTAAGAACAGCCATAAATAACATAATAATAACTAACACTATCATTTTCTCTACTTCCTTTATAATTTGGAGCTACCAAATTATAGATAGCTCCATTATATTTTTTTACTATCTCTATATCATTAGATTGCAATTTGCGAAATTGCTACATAGGATTTTCACCTGCCTGTAAACAGACTTGCACTCAAGGCTTGCGACGGTCTTTTCACGCTCGAACTATGACTATGCAAAAGTATCATTCTGTCATTTATCTTCGCCTTATTAGGTGCGACCTAATATTTAAGCAATTCGGTTTTGTTTCCTCATATACTAGCTCCAAATGACAGTGTATCTAATGATTTTATTCACTTTTCAATGTGCAAAAAGTTTACTCCAAGTTTTTCAACTCACACATATAGGCAATTTTTTTTTATAAAATGTGACACTTTTTAATTATTTTTTAAATTTTTTATTTTATTAAAATCTTCTATGCCTTTAAAAGCTCTTTCTTCTATGTATTCTTTAGCATCTTGTGATACAACTCCATTAATTTTTGAGTGTTTATTTATTAATTCTTCAAATTCCATAATTATTTCAAATTTAGCTGTTATATCTCCATTTACCGCCTTATATATAATCTTAAAAAGTTCTTTATTATCTTCCATATCTATTTCTCCAATTCTTTTATAATTTTTTTCACTGCTCTACTTTTTATTTTTCTGATATTTGTTTGTGACAGTTTAGTTATTTCGGAAATTTCTGCCACAGAATAACCAGTTATGTAAAAATATAAAATTTTTTCTTCTCTTTCTTTTAAAAGAGAGAGTGCTTTTTTTAATTTTTTATTTTCTGTTAATTCACACAACTTTTGTGAAAACATATTTTCTGCACAAAAAAAGATGTCTTCGTCATTTATAGACAAAGACACCTGTTTTGTAGTATTTTCATTAAGTTCAACTATTAAATATTTTCTTTTTTTTAATTTTTTAGCATAATTAAAAGACAAATGTATTATCATTTTTTTCATATATGCTTTAAATGCTTTTACAACTGATTCAATTTCTGCTTCAGTATAATCTTCTAATTTCATAAAATTCACCTCCATTCCAGAGGCAAATTGCCCTAGAATAGAGGTAATAGTTAAAATACCTGTATTAATTTATTCATTTAATATAATTTTATGTACTCATATCTTCCTCCTCAACAAAAATAGTCTATAAATTTTAGTAATTATCATTTGTAATTCTTTAGTATGTTTTTAATATTATCAACCTATGTATTACAATTACCTCATATTATATAGACAATTTTGCCTTATTAATATAATAATAACTTTTTTAGAAAATACTTAAAAATTGCTAATACTTGCATAAAATTGCTAAAAATTGCTATTTTTTGCTATATATGGGATAATTTTCCATTTTATTGTTGCCATTTTATGTAAATAGTGTTATAATGTTCTTGATATTACATAAAAATTTTCTACAAAGTATTTTATAAGGAGGTATTTTTTGTGATTAGAGTAATGGTTGCAGAAGACAACATTGATTTCAATTCAATGTGCTGTAATTATCTAGCGAAAGATAAAGATATTGAAGTTATTTCTCAAACATTAGATGGAGAATCTACATTAATGAAATATTTGGAATTAAAACCAGATGCATTATTATTAGATTTAGATATTCCAAAATTGAATGGTTTGGAGATAATTAACACCTTATCTTTAGATACAAACGAAAAACACAAATGTAATATTATTGTAGTTTCTGGTAGTACAGATTTATGCCACAATTTGTATAATACATCAAAGGTTTATAGAATAATGCCTAAACCTGCAAATTTAGATGATATTCTTTTAACCATTAAAGAACTTTCTCCCAAAGTCGAACTATCCAATAATAAAATAAGAAATTTTCTTTTTAATTTAAAATTTAATCTATATTCAAAAGGTTCAATTTATTTAGTAGAAGCAATAAAGCTTGCTTATAAAGAACCTATTTTATTGTGTGATATGAAAAAACTATATTCAAGATTAGGCAATAAATATAATGTTAATCCAATTAAAATACAATGGAGTATAAGAAATTCAATAGAACTATTAAACAAAAATATATCTATTGATGTCTTACACTCCATTTTTCATATATACGGCAATGAAACATTAACACCTAAATATTTTTTTACTGCTACAGTTGAATATTTAAATAATGAATATCAATTTAACTAATTTTATAACTAATACCATAAAAATATCAGAGTAAAAATTGCTCTGATATTTTTTGTTTTAAATTTTATTTTTTTATTGTATTATTCTCAATATTTTTAAAGCTTTTTATAATATTCTCTGCTAAACTAAAAAATTCTTCTTGAGTTTTAGCATCTAGTTTTTTTATTTCTCTAAACATTTCTTTATATCTAATTTCTAATTGTTTGTCCATATCAAAATCATCCATTAATAGATAATCATAAGATGTATCTAATTCCTTTACTATTTTTCTTAATAGTGCTAATGATGGACATTTATTTTTTCTTTCTATATTTGATATATAACTTGGTACACTTCCAACTTTTTCAGCAAGTTCTTCTTGTGTATAATTCTTTTTATTTCTTGCTTCAAATATTCTTTTTCCTACATTATTTTCCATAACATTACCTCATTTATTCTATTATTGCCTATATAATAATATTTTAAGCAATTTTTTAGAATAATTTTGCAAGAACAAAATATTTGCTCACAGTAACATTATGAGTAAAAAAAATAAACTATTTTTCTCTGCAATATTTTTCTTCAAGACTTTTCGCTTGTTCTTTTGAAAGTCTATTATTTACTACTGCTAAATTTAATAAACTTCTAATATTTTCCCATTTCATACATTTACATTTTCCTTGTGCAGTTTGTTCAACATATTCTACAATTTCTTCAAATATATAATATGGTATGTTAAATTCTGTATTTATTTCTCCATTAATGTTCATCATATTACACCTCATAATTTATGATAACATTTATTTCCAATTAATGCAATAGTTTTATTAAAAAAAGTTGTTTGTAGTCCCCTTATTCTATAAAATATTTTGTTATATTGATTATTAGAGTTTTTAGGAGTGATAGTTATGTATTTATCTGATGCAATAAGAAAAAGATTAGAATTTTTAATAAAGTTGCACAATACCAATGGCAATAATCTTGCTTTATCTTGTGGTATTGATCGTTCTACTATAAATAGATTTTTAAGAAAAGAAAACAAATCTATAAAGATAGAAACACTTACTTTAATTTGCCAAGCTTTCAATATGTCTTTAAGAGATTTCTTTGACGATAAAATATTTGATGATGTTGAAGTAGATGATTAAAAATAGAGAACTTCATAATGAGTTCTCTATTTTAATTTTTTAAATTTTAGATAATCTTCCATTTATCTTTTTTGTAATTTTATACTATTCTCAAAAAAAATCAATTAATTTTAATGTTTATGTTATAAATAAGAACATTCCTTGTTCTTATTTATAACATATTGCTTTATACAACTATAATAAAACCATTTTAATTATAAACAATAATAATATTTTCTTATTCTAAATATCAGAACATTAAATCGTTTATTTTTTCTTTTATAATTCAAATATATTAGCCTTTAATATCATCTGAGATATTTTACTTTTTTCATTCATTGGTATATCCCATCTACTTGCAATTATGCTTTTTCCTCTTATATATTCAATTGTAGGGTCTCCTAATGTCTTACATAACTGTTTCTGTAATTCTACTTTATTAGTGTATATAGACAAAATATTTTCTTTGTATAATACATTTATTGTTGTCTCTGTTTCACTTTTATTTGATTCTTTATAGATTTTTTTGTTCATAACATTCCCCTAATTTCACTCACTACATCTACAATTCTCAATCTTTTGTGAATATTGCTATTTTTCATTTATAATAGTATTTAAAATACTATTATATCTATTTACAAATCTACTAATATCTCCATTTTTAGTGCTGTGGCTCATAATGAAATCTTCTATTTCACTTTCATACATTCTTAATTCTTCTTTTGTGTATTCTTTATTTTCTACTTTTAATCCTATATCATTTAACAATTCTATTTCCTTTGTAGTACATCTATCTAGTAAATTCATTTTTTTGCTCCTTTTATTTCTTATTTCATTAAAATTTTACATTCAATATCTTTATGTACTAATTTCACAAAATCTGTTGCATCTTGACTTGTTCCTACTATACTTCCATAGTGAATAGGAACTGCTATTTTAGGCTTTATTTCATTTATCAAATATGCTGATTCTTTAAAATCCATTGTATATGTTCCACCTACTGGAACAAATGCTACATCACATTTTACTTTTTTATTTTCTTCTGTTATGTCTGTATCTCCTGCAATGTAATATCTAACACCTTTTATTTCGATTATATAACCTACCCAACCATTTTCTTTTGGATGAAATTGCTTATTGGTATTATATGCTGGTACTGTTTCGAACTTAATTCCTTCTACCATATCGTTTTCTTCTGCTTCTACTGTAATAATGTAATCTTGTCTAAATCCTTTTTTTAACAATTTGGTCAGTAATTCTTCTGGGGCAACAATTACTGTATCTGCTTTTTTTACTCTATCTATATCTTCTTCAGAATAATGGTCATAATGATAGTGTGTTATAAATATTATATCTGCGTCATTATAATTTTTATCTATTTTAAATGGGTCTATGTATATTGTTTTTTCTTTACATATTTTTATACTACTATGACATAACACTTGTATATTTTCTAACATAACTGCCTCCTTATTTTCTATATAGTGGCATTATATCATATAATTTGAAAAAATGTATAAAAAGATTAAAAAAATAAAAGTGATACCTACTATTTTAGTAAGTACCACTTTGCTTTAAATTATAAATTCTTTTTTATGAATTACTTTTGTAATTTCTTCATTACTTATTATTCGAGTTTCTAAAGTAATTCCATAAGGATTTACTATCTCTGCAATATATTTATTTTTTCTTTCTTTTTCTAATATTGTTGCTCTATTTCCATTTTTTAATTCTACTACATCAAATTTTTTTATTTTCATTTTTTCTTTCCTTTCGTGTTATACTATATCAATACATTGGTGTTCCATATCCTAAAATTACATTACTGTTGATGTCATATTCTTTTTGTTTACAAGTATCTCCAGTTGTATTACCTTCAATGGTATAAACTTTTCCATTTTCTACTTTTTCTACAATTCCTGTATGGTCTGCTGAATCATCACTATCCCAATCAAAAAATATTATATCTCCTCCGTTTTGGAGAATATCCTCCATCTTTCCAAAGTCCTACTGTTTTAAACCACGGCACACCTTCAACATTTACAGAGGCAAATTTTGGAATAATTCCTGCTTCTATATATCCACACTGTTCGGCACACCAACTCACAAAACAAGCACACCACTCTACTCTGCTTGTAAAACCATACCAACTCCAATATGGTTGTCCTCCTACATTACCTACTTGAGCCAATGCAACTTGTACTATGTCTTGACTACCAACTGACGAGCCATAAATCACATTATTCCATACACTCGCATATTCTTCTTTTCGTAACTCTGCTAATTGTTCTTTTTGTTTTTTGTTAAAATTATATTCTTTTGCCATTTCTTCTATGGTTTTACTTGTAACATCAATATATAAAACCTTCCTTTTTTGTTTTTCTGTTTTTGTATTTCCATTTTCATCTGTAATTTCAATATTTTTTTCAATTTCTTCTACTCTTGAAGAAATCATATTCATTTTCCAAAATATTTCTTTTATTTTTTTTACTTTTTTATCGTCCAAAGTTATAACATCTGTTTGTTCTTCTCCATTACTGATTTCTACTGCATAAATTGATATAACATCTTTCCATTCTGCACGATTAGAATTTATTTCATAATCATCGTGTTCTGTATTATTTTGTATATCTGTAATTTTATTTGTAAATTCTGTATTTATTTCTGATACTACAGAACTCATTGTTTTGCCTTTTACTTCTTTTTCGCTCGAAAAAAATATTCCAAAAACAGAACTACAAATTAGTCCAATTAAACATACTATAATTATTATAAAAATTGCTACCCAACCACCTGCGATGATTGCTGATATTAGTGCTTTACTCGCTAACATTATAGCTTTTACTGTCGATATGGTAGCTTTTACTGCTACTTTTAATCCATTTACTGTTTTCTTTGCGGTTTCTTTTGTTACTCTATATGACTTCATTGCACTTTTTTTCATAATTTTTGCCGTGTTTTTAGTTGCTTTATATCCAAAATTTCTTGTTTGCTTAATACCTCTCAATGTTCTGTTAGTGTTCTTTAAACTTGATTTCAAAAATTTATCTGCTGTTTTTATGTTCTTGTTTTGTATCTTTTGTTTAATCTTTTGTGTTGCACTTTGTATATTTTTTGTTGTATTTTTTAATGATTTTTGACCATATTTATTAAAACTTGTTGTTCCTCTATGAAAAATTATATTTGCTTTTTCAGTTATTTTATTAGCTCCATATTCATTTTGATTATTATTTTCAATTTCATTTGTTTGAATGTTTGTTTTATTCTTAATATTTATAATACTATCTTTTAATTTCTTTTTATAGTTTTCTTTTCTATCAAATATTTTTATTGGTGTTCTATTTTCTTCTTTTTGTTTTATTCTTATATTTGCCAAAATTCCACCTCCTATATAATTTTTCTTGCCACAATCACTAATCTTCCGTTTTCGTTAGAATATTCACAGGTTGATAATGTAATTAATTTATCTCCATATACTGCTGTTTTTTTGGTATCATAAAAAGAAAGTTCTTTACACTTTTCTATAAATGTGTTGAACTCTCTTTCATCTTCTGCATTATAAAATTTATAATATTGAAAACCTGTGTATGCAACTGTTTTAAATATTGCAATTATTTCATATTCTGCATTTTCTGTCATTGTATAAAATTTTATAATTTTATGGGTATCATAATATTTTTTTGATTTATAATTTTCTAATTCTCCAAATAATTTATTTCCGTTTATATGGTGACCATATATAATTAAGTTATCACTTTTCTCTATATTACAATTTTCTGCCATATATGGAGTACCTAAAATTGAATATTGTTTATAAAAATTTCTTTTCAAATAATAATTTGGATTTTCTTTTGTCTGCATTACAGGATAATCTATATTTGAATTTTCTATTTTTATCCATCCTATAATATCATTATTAATTTTATATAATTCTTTTATATTTACTGTGTCCTCTTGTATACTTTCTTTGTTATCTGTTTTTTCTTTTGCAATCTCTGTTATTTCTTCAAATATTTTCTCTTGTTCATTTTCTTCTTTTTTATCTTTAAAAATAAAGATAATGCTAATAAGCATTGCACTTATTAGCATTATAACAATAGAAACAAACAAAACTTTTTTCATTTTTCCTCCATTATTTTTATTCAAAATTTTCTTTTGGTTTAGTTGTCATTAATTTATATAATTCTGTATTTTTTGGAAATACATTTTTAAATGGTATGATTGAACTTCTTACCTTTATTAATCCTTCTCCAGTAGCAGAATTCGTAATAAAATTCAACTCTGGCTCTGGTATATGCAATAATTCTGCTAACTTATCTCTATCTGATGTTGATTGATTTAGCATTATTATAAGTTCACTATTAGCTAACATTATATTAGCTTCTTTATTTTCTATTATTTCACTAACATTTTGTGTTATTCCTGTTGCACAGCCTCCATACTTTCTTATTCTTTTCCATAATTTACTCATAAATTTTGATGTGTATTTTTCTTGAAATAACAAATATATTTCATCTATAAATATATAAGTTGTCTTTCCTGCTTTTCTATTTTTTGAAATTCTATTGATTATATTATCAAGTATTACAAGCATTCCGTACAGGCATTAACTGACTTCCTAAATCAATTATATCATAACATATTAACCTATTATTTACCTCTACATTAGTTTGTTTTGCAAATGTATTTAAACTACCTTTTGTAAATAATTCTATGGATAATGCAATATCTTTTGCTTCTCTTTCTGGTTGTTGTAGTAATACTTTTCTAAAATCTTCGAGAGTTGGTGCTACCCCTTGATAATTTCTTTGTTTATAATTAGAATATACAATTCTTACACATCTATCAATAAGTGATTTATGACTTCCTATTGATGTATTATTTCCCATTATTTGCTCACATAAAGACAATACAAATTCTGATTTATCTCTTGTGGGGTCTTTTCCTTCTCCATAATCTTTATTTATATCTAAAGCATTTATGTGATTATTACTATTTGCAGATATTTTTATTATCTCGCCACCTAATTCTTTAATAAGTGATTTATATTCCGCTTCTGGATCTATAATAATTATATCCGCATTTTTATCTCTTAAAGCTATTTCTGTTATTTCTTGTTTTGCAGTAAAACTTTTTCCAGAGCCACTTACTCCTAATATAAAAGAGTTACCATTTAGTAACTCGTGTCTATCTATTAATATCATATTTTTTGAAATAATATTTTTTCCGTAGTAAATTCCGTGTGTGTCTTGTATTTCTTGCACTTTCATCGGCATCAATACTGATAAACTTTCTGTTGTTAAAGTTCTTGTCATTTTTACTTTGTTCAATCCATAAGGTAGTACTGTATTAAGTCCATCTAATTGTTGATACCTTGCTTCTCCTAATTGGCATAAGTGTTTTCCTGCTATACCTTTTAATATTTCTGTATCGTTTTCAAGTTCTTCTTTGGTATCAGCTGTATGAACAATAGTTATTGTTGCAAAAAACATTTTTTGGTCTCGAGTCATAAGGTCGTCTAAAAATTCTTTGCTCTCATCTCTTTGTTTTTGTAATTCATAAGGTATTTCTGCTGAATAATTATTATTTTCATTCTGACTTTTTTGCCATTTTGCAATATTTGTTTCTACACCCATTCTTATTCTGTCTGCAATTTTTATTGCTTCTTCCATTGGTACTGGTTTCATATCAATGCTTATCATCATATTTTTATTTAGTTCTGTTAATTCTGATACAATGTCATCTTTTAGAAAGTTTGGGAATTCCTTTAGAAATAATACTCGTCCATATCTTTTACCGATTTTAAAATAATCTGCTTTAAATTCAAATGTATCTGGACAAATATAATCCTTAAAACTATGTCCCTTTTGCATAGCAGATTTCATATCAAAACTATATAAATCTTCTTCTCCTACTCTAAAAAAATCGTAGAATATTCTTAATCTTTCGTTTATGTCTAACTCTGTCAATTTTGAGTCAATCTTTCCAAATGAATTTCCAATTTCTGTTCCTGTTCTATTAAAATAATTCTTTGCCTCTTCCACTTTATTTTTATCAATAGAAATTGTTAAGAGTTTATCTTGTATAATTCCTTGTGCTTCTATTGAGTTCTGTAACAACATATTATTAACTTCTTTTCTATATTTGGTAAGTTTATCATTTCCCACTGGCATTTTCACTTTATTTTCAAAGTCAATTTTATTTAGCCTTCTATTTATTATAGTTATTTTGGGGTAGCATACATAATCAAGCATATTTAATATATTTCCATATCCTATAAACATTCTTTCTTGTTCTTCTTTTCCTGCTACCATATAATTTATATCAGTAAATCTATATGTTTTTGAATATTTATTCCATCCAACTTGAAATATTCCATCTTCGTATATTTTCTTTATTGGTATCGCTTGTTGTACACTTCTTGGTATTCGGTCTTTTTCTTTTTGTTGATTTATTTTTAGCATTTCTAATATTTTTTGTAATTTCACTTTTCATTTCCTCCTTTTCCATTTTTTTATATAATGGTTTTAAAAATTCATAATACATATTTTCTGGTTTAAATACCAATACTTTTGGCATTAAAATTTCCGATTTAACAAAGGCTATTATAAGTTCTTCTGCATTCATTCCATTATATTTAACAAAGCCTAGCACAGCAAACGGAATAGCTCCTAATATGCATACCCACGATAATGTTTCTAATCCCATATAATTCCTTAATAAGAAATATAATAATACTGCTACTCCACAAGCAAGTAATGAAAATATAAATTGCCTCATTGATAATCCAAAAAATATTGATTCTTTATATTCTCTTATTTCCTTGTTAATTTTTATTTCCATTTGCTATCTTGCCTCCTTCTTCTTGACTTTTTTGTTTTCTTTTTGTTTTTCTTCTTTTATCATTTGTTCAACTATAATCAATTTCTTGTTTTCTCTAATAAATTCATTTTCATATTCCTTTTTTGCTTTTCCTAAAGAATAATTTTCTGAATAGCACATTATATTATGGTTTATCATATCCTTTATTTCATTTAAAAAGTCTAATTTAGTAATCTCATTTTCTTCTTTGCTCAAAATTAAGTCAATTACTTTTTCTGTATATTCTTCATAGCCAAAAGGCATATAATATTTTTCTGTTTTTCTAATATATTCTGCCATAGCCTTTAATTGTTTTTCTGTCGGATATATCCTTTCATTACTATCTTCTTCTGTAAATAAACTTTCTATTGTTTCAACTCTTGTAAAAACTGTCCCCTCATTTACTTCATAATCATAATTGCTTGTAGCAATATTCAGTTCTTCAACTTCTTTATCACTCAATTCGTATTTTTTTATAATTTTACTAAAGGTTTTTCTTATATCTTCTTCTACAGGATCTTTAACATAGTCAAAATTTAATTCAATACTCATTATATTATCTTCAATAGTGTTGTCATTAAAACGAACAATATATCTATCATTATAAATGTCTTTTCCTTTTAGAGTTCCTAAAACATCTACAATTTCCCTATTATGCCTCATATTTGATGCAATATTTGTATTGAATTTTGCTTTTTTGTTATTATATTTTGTATAATTACTGTAGCATTCTTCATATTTTTTTAAATCACTTTCATCTATGATACTCATACTATTTTCTCCTTTCTATAAGCCCATCATTTCTCTAACAACTCTGTCACTCATTTTTACTGTTCCAACTAATACAAGCATATTAAATACTAATTCCCCAATATAACTCCATACTTGATTTACTGCTTGAGCATTAGTATCTATTACAGGAGGAGAACTTGCAAATTGTGAAAAGATTATACAAGCAAGTATTATAATTGCTCCCTCTAAACAGACAGCACAAAAACTTTTAACAAAACTCTTTCCTACCTGTTGGCTAGGCTCTCCTGCAAATGTTGCAAGTGGTATAGGAGCTAATGCTGTATAAAGATAAATTTTAAAAAATCTTCCATAAACAGATAAAATCATTACAAATGATAATATTGTTACTAATAGTCCTCCGTATAAGTGTAACTGCCCAAAGTGGTATACTTTCAAAAAAGCCACAACTTTCTATTGCAGTTATCATTTCTTGCGGTAATACTGTCTGTGTCGCTCCTCCTATTCCTGCATTTGACATTATTGTTTGTACAATTCCTTGAGTAATTTTAAATATAGCAAGCATTAGTTCTAATCCATAAGTTATTACTGTTTTTGTTAATATAAATCTTATAAATAATTTTAAAACCTGTTCTGGTTTTTTTACCTCTACAAAACTTCCGACAAGTTTTTACTATTCCTACCAAAAAGAATACAACAAGTAAAGCTAATCCTATCGCTTGTAAAGCACCATTTATATTAACAATAATTTCCCATATTGTTCCGACCTTTAAATGTATCTGGTGTTTGTGTTATAAGTGTCCATATTTCGCTTAACTTTCCATTCCAAGTATCTAAAGCATTTTGTAAATTTCCAACAACCCAGTTATCTGACAATTTCTCTCGCCTCCTTCAAACAAATTTAAGACAAGTTCTTAAACTTGTCTTAAATTATCCTCCTGTTATCAAATTTAGTATTTCTTTTGCAAAAGTTATAATTACTCCTCCTGCTAAAGTCATAAATCCATTTGCTCTTTGTGATGGGTCGTGACTTTTTAAAGCTAAACCTATTTGCACAATTCCCCAACCAAGTAATATCATTCCTATTGCTCTTATTATTCCAAAAATAAATGTTGATAAATTATTTATTACTCCTAATGGGTCGTCTGTTGCAAATACCTGTGCTGATTGAGCTACAAATAATGCAATAATATATCCTACTATCAATCCTAATCTTTTTAAAATTTTATATATTATTTTTTTGTTCATTTTCTTTTTTTCTTTCATTTTCATATTCCTCCATTAAATAATAATTTTCTATATCTTCTTCTGATAGAAGTTCTACTTTAACCTTTTCTATTTGCCTCATTTCTTGAATATTTTTAATATCTTCTTTATTTACTTCTTCTGGCTTTAATTGCAATATACTTGCATTTGCTCTATTAGTTATTCCGTGTTCATAAGCCTTCGCTTGTCCATCTGTTGTATTTTTAACATTAGGATGTTTCAAAATATTATATTTTCTATCAACTACAGGTTTTTCTCCTCTAATTAATAAAATAGCTTTGTCATTATCTAACATTCTAATTTCATCTTGCGTTAGTAATTCTCTACCTGTAAGTTGATAATTTGTTGAGTAATTACCACTATGTCCTGTACTTTTTCCGATAAGTATTAGTATCTATTGTTTCTTTTCCGTAATAATTCTGAAACATACTTATAACTTGATTGTTCATTTCCTCCGTAAATACAAAAATTCATCACAGTTTCCTACTATTGATTCCCAACTTTTTTCAAATAGTGCTTTTAACTGTGATAAATTTTGTATTATTATTGAAACTGATATATTTCTTGAACGCATTGTTGAAAGTATTTTTTCGAAATCATTTGGTAAAGCAACATTAGCAAACTCATCCATTACAAAATGTACAGGTATTGGTAACGAGCCTCCATATTCATAGTCTGCTTTATAATAAAGAACTTGAAAAATTTGTGTATATAAAATACTAACAAGAAAATTGAAATCAGTATTGTTGTCTGGTATGATAGCAAATAATGCTATCTTTTCTTCTCCCAATTTATCTAATTCAAGTTCATCTGTTTTTGTTATTCCCTCTATTGTATCAAGATTAAATTTTTCAAGCTTTGAGGCAAGTGTAACGATTATTGATTTTAATGTTTTACCTGCTCCGACTATGATAATCTTTGTAATATTTAACAGCTATATGATTTGGATTTCTATGTTCTAATCTCTTAAAAAGTATATCAAGAGGACTTTCATAGTCCTCTTCATCCTCTTTTGGCTTTCCTGCTCTCATCATTTCTGAAGCCATTGAAAAATTTTGTTCATCATCTGGAGCTTCATATTTTAGATAATAAAATAATGCTGATAAAAGCATAGAAGCAGAAATATCCCAGAATGGATCTTGTGATTGAGTTCCTTTTGGTGTTGTACTTTTAAATAAATTACCAACTAATTTTTGAATATCATTGTCATCTCTAATATAAACAAAAGGATTATAACAATGACTTTTTTCTGTATTTACTAAATCTAAAACTTTTATTTTATAGCCTTTTTCTTTTAATAAATGTCCTGTATCTCTTAAAATTTCTCCGTTTTGGGTCTAGTATTACATAAGAACTATTGCATTGCATTACATTTGGTTTAGCATAAAACCTAGTTTTTCCTGCACCACTACCACCAATTACTAAAACATTCAAATTTCTTCTATGTTTTCTTGCATTTAAACCCAGCAAAACATTTTGTGTTAATATTTTGTTTTGGCTCTTTGGTAATTGCATATACTTTTTATTTATTTGTTTCGCATTGCCCCATATTGCTGAGCCATATTCTTTACCTCTCCTATACTTTCTTCTACTAGATGTATAAATTCCTATTCCTAGTAAATATCCAAGCAAAAAAATAAGAACAGTTTTTAAACTATTCTCACAAATTTCAATTTCAAATGGTGTATTAATTTTTTGAGGTAAATTCTTTATAATTTCTACTAAACCACCATTTACATTTGGTGCTATTAGTAAAGCCAACCATATTATTACAATTCCCACTAGACAAAATAAAACAATGTTTGCCTTATTTTCATTATCGTTCACACTTTTCCCTTTCTCGTTTAAATTTTAGTAAACCTTTTTTCTTTGTTGGGGCTTTTATAACTTTTGTTAATATTTCAGTTATATATTCTGAATTTTTATTTTCTTTTATTAAATCATTTCTTTTTTCATTTATAAGTGTTATAACGGTATTAAACTCATATTGGTCTAATTCTACTACTCTTTCATTACTCATTTTTTATTTCTACCTTTCTTTTTCTTTATTTTTCTTTGTTTTTTCTTCTTGTTCAAAATAACTCATAATTTTAGAATTTACTGTTGTAAAATTAGTTCTAATATCTTCTAATTCAATTCTTATGCCTTTTCCTTTTTCTTTATATGCTAATTCTTTTGGTAGATTAGTAAAATCAAATTGTGATGTTTCCAAGCCATACTTTTTACATATCATATAAGAAACGCAATAAGTTTTAAATTCTTTCATTTCTCCATTTTCAACACCTTGCATTTCCATTCTTGCAATCTCTTGTATAACTGTTTTTAATAAATAATCTGCTTTTAAACCTCTGCACATATAAAGTTTATTTTCACTTTCTACATACTCTGCACCTTTATCTCCATTTGGTAAAACATCAACTACTTCTCTTTTAGCTCTACAATCATTAAATAGTGCTAATAATATTTCTTTATCTGTATATTTTCTTTCTTCTGGTATAGGTGCATTTGTTCTTGATATATCATATTCCTCCTTTGGATTATAATATAATACTCCATTTACTCTGTTCGGCTCTAGTATTATCATTGATTTTTCATTTTGTGTAACTTCATAACCTCTATCAATCCAATCCTTTTTTTCTTTTATTTGCATAGCATTCGGCTCTGCTTCTAATATTAGCATACAATTTCCAACAGAATATTTTTCAAATCTACTTAATACATTTAGATATTGCATAAACATTTTACCATCTTTTGATATTTTAAAAGACATACTATCAATTTTTCTATATGCCTCATTTCTTTTCTTGCTTTGTTCTTTCCAATTATTTTTGTTGTTCTGTTTTTTATTGTAACTATTATTCTTACTTTTGTTATTAGTTCCTAATAAATCTTCAACAATCTCGTCCATTTTTATTTGCTCCTCCCTCTAATTTTATTTTTTCTTCTTTTCTTTTTATTATTTTGTGTATCTAAATGTTTTGGCTCTTTAAAGTGCTTTCCTTTACTTTTTTCTTGTTCTAAATGCTTTGGCTTTTGTTTTTCTTTAACATTTTTGTTTTCTGTTACAACAGTATTTTTTGCAATTTCGTTTTCTTCTTTTTCTTTCAATTCATTTGTAATTTGTTCTAGTTCCTTTTTTACTGATTTCTTTTCATTACAATATAAATTATTTTTTTCTAATTTGTTCTTGATATCTGAGGAACTCTCTAACGGATTCTTTTCTACCGTTCTCTCATTACTGGGAGAATATTCTTGTATTGCATCAGTTTGTTCTAATTCTTCTGGCTCTGTTAGCAATTCATCAACCATTTTTTCATCTTCACTTTTTGCTTTCATTGCAATTTCTTTATCTTGTTTTTCCTTTTCAATTTCGTGTTTTATTGTTGCTATATCCGTAAAATTAAATCTTTCTGCAATTCGGTCAACTTTTGAAGCATCTTCTTGTCTAACCATAATATCAACAAGTCCATCAATTTTTTCATTTTTCTTATTTGCTAACACACAATATAAAACTCCATATTTCTTTGCCTCCTGTGAAAACTTTTTCAAATCTTCTGACCTTATTGTAAATATTTTTAATTCTTTACCTGTTTTTAACATATTAGTAAGTCTTGTTTTTCCTTTTGTTTGTTTATTGTCTTTTGATAAAGCAATAAGAAACGATATGAGATTTTTAGAGCCTTCTCCTGCAATTTTTAATGTAAATCCTATACCATCTAAATAAATCTTTATTAGTTCTTCAGCTGAATCTGATGAGTTCATTCTTCTTTTTCTCCTTTCCTTTTTTATTTTCTTTTTTATTTTCTTGCATATACTCTATATTTTCTTTAATCTTTTGTTTTCTTTCTTCAATATCTTGGCAATATCCCACCTCCTTTTTAAATTCAAAAATTCTATTAGATAAATTTAAAATTTCATCACACAATTTTTGTCTTTCTTCTGCATTATTAGTTTTTTGTCTTTTTCTTCTTAAAATTGTTCTTGTGTGCATTTGTTCATTTAATTTATCAATAGTTTGTTTTTTATATAAAGAAAGTTCCTCTGTAGATTTTATTTTATTTCTACAAAGGAACTTAATTTCATTAGATATAGTATCCATCTTTTTTATATCTTTTCTCATTTCTTGTGATATTTTAACTTTATTTCTATTATTAGGGAATTTCCTTAATAAATAACAGTAATATAAATATAATCTATATAAACTACCTCTTTCTTTTATCATATTATTTCTCTTTTTTCCATAATATCTTCTTGCTTTTGTTCTTGCTTCTGGGAATGGTACTTTTGGGACTTGTGAATTTAATATTCTATCTTCAATATTTTTTATACTATATTCCTCTCCAAAATTTCTTTCAATTCTTATATTTCTTTTATAAGGTGGTCTACATACACTTATTTTATTTGCTCTTATGGTTATTATATATCCCATTTCTTTTAAAATTTTTTCAAAATTTTTATATGAATATGCTTGTGCTATTGCATAATCAATGTCTTCTTTTGCATTAGTATAATAATCTGACTTTTGAATATATGAAGTATAATATTTTGTATAATCAATCTTGTGTTTTCCACACGGCTTTTCCTCAAGAACGCTTAATCCATACTCCTTACATAAATCGTCTGATATTTTTCTCATCATCGCATAATTTTCTCTTGTATTTCTATATTTTCTTCCATCTATAAAAGAAACTGAATTAAGAACATAATGATTGTGTAAATGTTTTGTATTAAGATGTGTTGAGACTATGACTTCATATTTATCTCCCCATAATTCTTCTGCAAGTTTTACACCTATTTCGTGTGCTTTTTCTGGAGTAACTTCCCCTTCTGCAAATGATTGAAAGCCGTGATATGCTAAAATCCCATTTATCTTTCCATATCTTTTTTTAGTATATATCATATCTCGTAGTGGATTATCTTCACTACAATTTACTCCAGTTACATATAACTGTTTTTCTGTTTTAAAATTCGCTCTTGCATATTCAATAGTATTGTGTAAATCTTTATACCAATTTTTATTTTCTGTTTTTTCACAATTAGTTGTATATTTTATAACTTTATCAAGTCTATTTTCAACTTTCCACAAACTCGTTGTTGCCATTTTACCACAGCCTTTCCCTTATCATAGTTCTATACTCTTGCCACTTTTCTATTTCATCTTTTAAAATTCTTTCGTCAAAAGATTCATTCCAATAAGAACTTCTTTCTAATTCATTTAATACTTTTATAAAGTCGTTTAGTGGTTTAATTATTATATCGTAAACTGCTCTATCAGGTCTTTCTTTTATTTCACATCCTAAAGCAGATTCCCTCATAAAATTTGAAATGGTTTTACCTGTTTTCTTTGCTCTAAATTTTATCTTTTCTAGTTCTGTTGGATTGACTCGTATTCGTAGCATAAAATCTCTTGTTTCTTCTTTCAAATTTATACTCCTTTCTTCTTTCTTATTAAGGGGATTGGGGTATTCCCCATAATTTAACAAATGTAGCCACATTTGTCTTGCTTGTTAGGACAATAAATCTTTATCCAGAATGATACAGTTTCCGCATTTTTCACATATAATTTCACTATATTCTTTTGGTAAATCATCTTCAATTTCTTTATAGTTTTCTTCTAATTCATCTTCCTCTCCTGTGCAACTTTCCAAATAACCTTCTACTATATCTTCTTTTATTTGCTCAATTATTTTATTAATTATTTTTTCCAATTCTTGTTCAGTTTCTCTTTTATTTTTCTCTATTTTTTTCTCTTTTTTTTCTTCAAATTTATTTAATATTTTCTCTAATTTAATTTCATATATTTGTTTATTTTTATCTAAATTTTCAAATAAATATTTTTCCTTTTCGTTTAATAATTCTATAATATTTTCAAGTGCCTCCTGTCTATTTTCTGCTTTAACTTCTACTTGATTTTCTAATACTTTCTTTATTGTAAATTTAAAATTTTTCATAATTAATCAATTCCTTTCATTTATAATTTTTTTATTATTTTCTTGTTGTTTTAAACCTAATATTTTGCATAGATATTCGTTATAATCTTTGCCGTGTTTTAGGTGGTTTGTCTATTACTTCATACTTGTCTGAAAGAACAGTTTGTAATGCTTTTGTTGCATTTCTTCCTGCTTCATCGTTATCTAAACATAGTACAATTTTTGTAACTTCTGGGTGTTTATCTAAATATTTTTGTATTGTAATTGGTACTTTACTTTGCTCAATTATTTTTGCAGGTTGATAAACTCCTGCAAGTGAAATCATAGTTTTATCTTCCCAATTTTGACCATATAATTTAAAAAAAGAAGCAAAAGATAATAAATCTATTGCTCCTTCAAATATATAAATTGTATCTGTTTTTTCTTTAGACTCTAATCTAAAAGAATAACTTTTGCTACTACCTGTCGCATCATTTTTAAACTTACTATTGTTTGTTGCTCTACACCCTGCATACTTTGCATTTCCATTTTCATCATAGCCAACAAACACAACATTATGATAATTTTTTTCTTCATAAATTAAATGTTTTTCAATGCATTTTTGCAATATTTCTTGATCAATTCCTCTTGTTTTTAGATATTGTTTTACTATATTCTCGTTGCTGTTTTTTGGTGGTAAAATTAGTGATATATTCTGTTTTTTTTCTATTTGTGGTACATAAATCGGTAATCTACCATTCATTTTTTTTAAGATATATTCTACTGACTCTGGGAACTTATATCCTAAAATTTTTTCAACATAATCTAATGCATTTTTTCCACCAATTCCTCCGTGAAAATAATTCCAAAAACCATTGGACATCTTCAAACTATGATGACTTTTCATTGAATATTGATTTGTACTATCTCTAACTAATTCATTTGGCTCGTAGTTTTTTAAGTAAGTTATTAAATCCATTTTTTTAATTTCTTCTACAACTTTTGGCGGTACATATCCCATATTTTATCATCTACTTTCTTTCATTTTTTGTCTTTTATCTTTGGTATAATTATCTCTTATTATATTTATTGTATCATCAATTGTATTTTCTAATATCTCTCCTAATCTACCATCTGCATTCCTCCAATCCTGATAAAATTCCTCTAAGATGTCTTTCCTTTTTAGTAGTGCTTTTAACTCACTTTTGTCATAATTTCTATATTTTAACTCATCTTTTATCTGTTCTTTTACAACTAATTCGTATGCTTTTGCAATGATTTCTTTAGGAGTTTTTTGTTCTAACACTTGCTTTAAAGTTGCATATTCTTGTTCAATTTTTTCAATAAATTCTTGTTTTATCATTACTTCTTTTTTGTTTTCCATTTCTATCTCTTGTAATTGTTTTGTTTGTACTATTGATTCCTTATTACTGAAAAAATATTTATCTTTATAACTTGAATAATATACTTCAAAATCTAATTGCTCCATCATTCTATCTAATTCCATTTTGATACCACTTACAAAATACAAATCCTCTGTATTTTCATTTTCGCTATAATTTATACTTGGAATTCTGTATTCTGTAACAAATATTCTATCATCTTTCCTTAATAAACTCTCTTTTAAATCTTGATAAATTTGTTTTAAAAGTTCTTCTGTATTCATATTCTTTTTTACCTCCATTATCTTTCAATTCTATTTTTATTTTTCTTAATTTTATTAGTTAAAATTTTTATTTCTTCTTTAAGTTTTATATTTTCTTCTTTAATAAATGTGTTTTCCACAAAGTTCAATTTATCATTTGTAAAATCTCGATTTATTTGATTATATTTGCCCATACTATAATAACCTTTTTCTGTAACAATAATATGATCTATCATTGTTATATTAAATATTCCTAGTATTTTACTTGTATAGTTTGTTAAATATATATCTTCATCACTTGGTGTTGATTTATTAGACGGATGATTATGCACCAAAACTACTTTTTCACTTGCAGTTAGTAATGCTGTTCTTACAATATCCTTACTATCAATATTTATTCCACTACTATTACCAACTCCAATTAATCTTATATTAGTAATGTTATTGTTTCTATCCAAACCTATAAATAAAAAATGCTCTTGAATTGCATATTTTATTGCTTGTACTTCTTTTAAATCAAAAATTGCTTCAGAACTATCTCCTTTTCGTCCTAAAGCATCTCTTTCTGGTTTTGTTTGTATTTCTATTTCAACTTTCATTATACACCTCCTTGTTTTTAGAATAAAAAAAGAACTGAATTTTATTTCAGCTCTTATATTTCTTTAATATTTTATAAAATTGTAAGTTAGCTCTAACTTATAGAAATTTTCATTTCATTACTTTTTAAAATTATATTCTTTCTTCTATACACAGAGAATACTAATGCTACACATATCATATTAGTAATTAGATTTGCACCACCATACGAGATAAATGGTATATTAAAATCAGCTTGTATTCCTAAATTAAAGTTCATTAATATATTACATATACTTTGCAATATAAACATAGTTGCAATTCCTATAATAATATTTTTGCCATATACATCTTTAACTTTTATTGCATTTATAATTAGTTTTATACTTAATAATACAATTATTAGTATCATTGCTCCACTTATAATCCAACCATAGTGAGCTAATAGCGATATGAAAGCATAGTTTGTTCCCTCATCAAATATGTTTAGTGCATTACTCATATCTTCTGATTCTCCTACCAATTGAGCAGAATTAATTATTAAGTTTTGATTTATTCCTATCCAACCTGCTCCATTTGGATCACTTTCAGGATTAAATGCTGTTGCTATTCTATTAAACCTAAACAGACCCAAAGGAGAATTTGTCATTATAATAATACTAATTAAAATTAATACTACTGGTACTCCCCATAACAAGCCTATATTTCTTTTTATATTTTTATTTATTTGCAATAATTTTATTGTCGTAAGTATTAAATATGTTAAACATACTATAAATGCTGTTACTCGAGATGGTATTAAACTCAATAAATATAAAGAAAAGATACTACTTATTATTATTTTAATAATATTTATATTAACCTTTTCGTTTAAAAATTTAACTTTTACTTTACTTTCCTTGTTAATATTTTCTAAAAATCCTACAAATGAAAGAATGTACAATGGCATAGCAATAACACTAGGTGAAAACATATATGATCCTATTCTAAAGTGTGAAACTCCACTCAAATTTGCTCCAAAAATTATTGAAAATATTATACTTAAAGAGGCTATTATAAAAAGTTTATTAGAATGTTTTATCAACTTTCTATAATCTACAAAATAACATATTACATTGGATTTTGCTCTTGTGAATGAAACTAAAAGGCTAAATCCTAAAACAATTATCATTATTATTAATAACTTCCAATCTAATCTAGGTTTATGAATCTTATTAAGTTTAAATCCAATTTCCTTTGGATTTCCCATTTGTTCAACTGCTTTATCTTCTGCCTGATTACTTTCTAATCCTTTATCAATATATTCTTGTTTAATTTCATTTATATGATTTCTTAATTCTTCTGCTATGTCTTTCCTTATAGGTTTATATCTTATTTCATTACATACTGAATCTAAAAAAGTATTAATTTTCAAATAAAACACCTCCTATAACTTGATTTACTCCTGTAGTATAGATTTTCCATTCTTCTTTTTTTGATTTTAAAATCCTTCTGCCTTCTTTAGTAATAGAATAATATTTCCTTTTTTTACTCGTACTTTCATCCCAATACGATGAAATATAATTCTGTTCTTCTAATAAATGTAAAATTGGATATAATGTTCCTTCTTTTAATTCAAATATATTGTTGGATTTTTTTTCTAGTTCTTTAATCATTTGATAACCATACATATTTTTTTCTTCTAATATACTTAATATCAGCATACTTGTGCTTCCTTTTAATAATTCTTTGTTAACTTTCATTTCTTCCTCCTTACCTAGATTTACTATGTATGTTTACATTGTATATCTAGGTATATTATTTGTCAATACATTTTAAAAAAAAGATTAGTTTTTTTCTAAAACTAATCTCCTCAACAGATTGTAATTTGTCTCTCACTTACTTTACCAAATTTATAATTTTTGTTGCCACTTT
>ERZ1643251.1502-NODE-1502-length-26362-cov-6.520090_pt1 | contig 26362 bp, 25 predicted proteins | sample MGYA00579261_ERZ1643251 | MGnify/ENA primary metagenome ERZ1643251 (study PRJEB29033, sample SAMEA4952267) | chicken gut metagenome | biome: Broiler Chicken; feature: Gastrointestinal Tract; material: Caecum | place: Ireland | collected 2018 | study: Broiler... | reverse complement strand
TCCTGCGCTGCAATCCATTTTCAAAAGGCGGATATGATCCGGTACCTTAAGGAGGGCAAGTAATGGAAATGTATGGACTTTTAGCGGTTGGAGGCGGTTTTTATGATCTTCCGGTCATAAAGCAGGTATCATGGCTGCTTGGACAAATTATGAACGGGATCTACAATGTGATGAGCGCTCTCGGCATTGAAAATATCGGTGTGAGCATCATCATTTTCACGGTCATCGTATATATGATCCTTATGCCGCTTACGATCAAACAGCAGAAATTTTCTAAGATGCAGGCAGTAATGCAGCCTGAGATCCAGAAGATTCAGAAGAAATATGCCAACAAAAAAGATCAGGCGTCCCAGTTAAAGATGCAGGAGGAGATGACCCTCGTCTACGATAAGTATGGAGTCAAGATGTCCAGCGGATGTCTCCCATCCCTGATGCAGATGGTATTCCTGTTTGGTCTTTATCCGGTTGTACAGTATGTGACAGAGTATGTGACAAAAGTAAGGGATGTATATGTTCCGGTTATCCAGCAGATTCAGGCAACATCGGGATACGAGAAGATTATGGAGACAGTCTCCAAAACAGTCGTGCCGAATATCAACAGTTTTGACATTACAACGGAAAAAGGACTTGCAAATGTTTTGTATAAGTTCCAGAATTCCACATGGAACGAGCTGGTGGAGAAGATTCCAAGTATCGAGGGGACGGTAAAGGAGACGGTCAGCAAGGTTTCTGACATGAATTATTTCCTTGGCATAGATATCGGATCGCATCCGTGGGAGCTATTAAAAGACGCGCTTGCAGCAGCTTCTGTCCTTGGAGTAATCCTTGCGGTTATCATTCCGGTACTTGCCGGTGTAACACAGTTTATCAGCGTGAAGCTTACACAGATGGGGGCTTCAGGGGCGGCTCTTCAGGATTCTGACAATCCGATGGCAAGCTCTATGAAGACAATGACATATACCATGCCTTTGATCTCTGTATTCTTTGGTTTCTCACTTCCTGCAGGTCTTGGTCTTTACTGGGTGGCAAGTGCCGTGGTAAGAAGTATCCAGCAGGTTGCGGTAAACAAATACCTTAAGAAGAAGAGTGTAGAAGATATTATTGAGGAAAACCGCAAAAAAGCACAGCAGAAACGTGAAAAGAAAGGCACTTCTGCCGAAGAGATCAACAGGATGGCAACAAAGAGTACAAGAAATGTGGGAACCGCCAAGGCAGACAGGCAGTCGTCAGACCCCGCAAAGGAAGAAAAACTCAGGCAGGCACAGGAGAGAGCAAAGAATGCGAAGCCGGGAAGCCTGACTGCTAAGGCGAATCTCGTAAGCTGTTATAACAGCGGGGACAGGAAAGGAAGTAAAAAGGATGAAGGGTAGTATCAGAGTATCGGCGAAAACATTAGATGATGCGATTACAGAAGCATTGATCCAGCTCGGTGTTACAAGTGACAAACTGGAGTATGAGGTGATTGAGAAGGGAAGCGCCGGTTTCCTTGGAATCGGCATGAAACAGGCTGTGATTGAGGCATGGAGAAAAGAAGAAGAAAAAGAGCCTGAGATCGAGGATGTTGTAAAGGCGGTGAAAGCTGACTTTGCTTCTATAGAAGAGCCTGTAAAGGAAAAGAAAGAAGAAAGGCCAAAGAAAGAGTTTGCAAGAAAAGAGCGCCCGGTAAGGGAAAAAAGAACAGAGAAGCCTGCTAACAGAAAATCAGAGGATGATAAGACAGAGCAAGTGATAAAGGAACAGCAGATTCTTGTCAAAGTGGAGGATCAGACAATACAGGCTGTTGAGCAGTTTGTAAAGGATACATTAAAAGCCATGAATATGGAAGTTGAGATTACATCCTCTATTGACAAGGACGGTGCTCTCTGTGTGAATATGAAGGGTGACCATATGGGAATCCTTATCGGAAAGAGGGGGCAGACACTTGATTCTCTGCAGTATCTCGCTAACCGTGTGGCGAACAAGCATCAGTCCGGATATGTGAGAGTAAAGCTTGATACCGAGAACTACCGTGCGAGAAGGGAAGAGACATTGAGGCATCTTGCAAAGAATATCGCACATAAAGTAAAGAGAAACAGAAGACCTGTTGTACTTGAGCCGATGAATCCTTATGAGAGACGTATCATCCACTCTGCGCTGCAGTCTGATCCTTATGTGACGACACACAGCGAGGGTGAGGAGCCTTACAGGAAGGTTGTCGTTACATTAAAGAGATAGTGCTGCAAAACTATTATAAAGCAGTATTCAGGTAATCAGAAGAGAAAGGATGTTTCACTCTTGACGGAGATTTCCGTGAAGGAAGAAACGTCCTTTTTCTTTTCTGAAAAAATGTGATAGTATATATGTGGTTAAATATATTGAAGCCGTCATGACAGGCGGAGGGATGGAGTTACAATGAATATGGAAATGATTTCCAGTGAGGAGACGATTGCCGCCATATCCACAGGAATGACAAGCTCAGGGATAGGCATCGTCCGTATCAGCGGCCGGGAAGCTTTTGCGGTCGCTGACAGAGTATATAAGGGTAAGAAAAAAATATCAGAGACAGAGAGTCACCGGATTTTGTACGGGCATATTGCAGACGCCGGGGAGACGGTGGATGAAGTGCTGGTCATGGTCATGCGCGCCCCTCATACATTTACAGGAGAGGATACAGTTGAGATCAACTGCCATGGTGGAACTTTCGTTGTGAAACGTGTTCTTGAAACAGTGTTAAAAAACGGCGCCCATGCAGCCGGGCCGGGAGAGTTTACAAAAAGGTCATTCTTAAACGGAAAGCTGGATCTCTCTCAGGCAGAGGCTGTGATCGATGTCATTAATTCAGAAAATGAGTATGCCCTTCAAAGTTCTATAAGTCAATTAAAAGGTAGCGTTAAAAATAAAATATCAGATATAAGAAATAAAATTATTTACCATACTGCATTTATAGAAACAGCTCTTGATGATCCTGAACACATCAGTGTAGAGGGGTATGGAGATACATTAAAAGAAGTTTCAAAAGAAATTATATTAGAATTAAAGCAATTAATACATTCATCAGAAAACGGAAAAGTGATTTGTGAAGGAATTAATACTGTCATTGTCGGTAAACCGAATGCAGGTAAATCGTCACTCTTAAATGTCCTTGCAGGGCAGGAGAGGGCGATCGTTACAGATATTGAGGGAACGACAAGAGATATTCTGGAAGAGCATATACGTCTTGGGGACTTAAGCCTGAAGGTGATTGATACGGCAGGTATCCGGCAGACAGAGGATGTGATAGAGAAGATCGGGGTAGACAGGGCGAAGGAGTATGCACAGAAGGCGGATCTCATTATATATGTTGTGGACGCATCCAGAGAGCTGGATGAAAATGACGAGAAGATATTAGAGCTTATTTTTGAAAAGAGAGCGGTCGTCCTTTTAAATAAATCAGATCTGAATACCGTGGTTACTGAAGACATAATCAGGGAAAAGATAAAAAACGTCCCGGTAATCTCAATATCCGCTAAGGAAGAACAAGGGATACGTGAACTTGAGGAAACAGTGAAAGCTCTCTTTTTGGAGGGAGACCTGTCCTTTAATAACCAGATATTTATTACAAATGCAAGACAAAAAAATGCCCTGATCGATGCTAAAATGAGCATGGAAAAAGTTATAAACAGTATTGATGAAGGGATGCCGGAGGATTTTTATTCAATTGATCTGATGGACGCATATGAGGCGCTTGGAAGTATTACAGGAGAATCAGTAGGAGAAGATTTGATCAATGAAATATTCAGCAAATTCTGTATGGGAAAATAAAGACGGATCCGATATTGCAGTCGTCGGCGCGGGACACGCGGGATGTGAGGCCGCACTGGCAGCGGCACGGCTTGGATTTCGCACGGTAATGTTCACAGTAAGCGTGGACAGCATTGCGCTGATGCCATGCAACCCTAATATCGGCGGAAGTTCAAAAGGACATCTTGTACGTGAGGTCGATGCTCTGGGCGGGGAGATGGGCAAAGTCATTGACCGTACATTTATCCAGTCAAAAATGCTTAATAAGTCTAAGGGGCCTGCTGTACATTCCCTTCGCGCTCAGGCGGATAAGGCGGAATACAGCAGAGCCATGAGACAGGTATTGGAAAGTCAGGAAAATCTGGATATCAGGCAGATGGAAGTGACAGATATCCTCACAGAGTCTGGAAAAGTGACTGGCGTACAGACCTACTCCGGCGCTGTGTATCCCTGCAAAGCTGTAATCCTTTGCACAGGTACGTATCTCAGGGCAAGATGTATTTACGGTGAAGTAAGTACAGAGACAGGGCCAAACGGCCTTCAAAGCGCAGGTCATCTCACAGAAAGCTTAAAAGCACTTGGAATAAAGATGTACCGCTTTAAGACAGGGACTCCGGCGCGTATTGATAAAAAGTCTATTGATTTTAGCAAAATGGAAGAGCAGAAAGGCGACGAGCGTGTTGTGCCATTCTCTTTTACCACAGACCCCGATGAGGTTCAGATTGATCAGGAGTCATGCTGGCTTACTTATACAAATGAGACGACCCATGATATCATCCGGGCAAATCTGGATCGTTCCCCTCTCTTTTCAGGTGCCATCGAGGGCACAGGTCCCAGATACTGTCCTTCCATCGAGGATAAAGTGGTAAAGTTTCCTGATAAAAACCGGCATCAGGTATTTATTGAGCCAGAAGGAAGATTTACAAATGAAATGTATGTCGGCGGCATGTCAAGCTCTCTTCCGGAGGATGTACAGTACGCCATGTACCGCAGTGTGCCCGGCCTTGAGAAGGCAAAGATTGTGAGAAATGCTTATGCTATTGAGTATGACTGCATTGATGCAAGGCAGCTTAAGAGCACATTGGAATTCAAAAATATTGAAGGTCTTTTCAGCGGCGGGCAGTTTAACGGAAGCTCCGGCTATGAGGAGGCTGCCGCTCAAGGATTGATCGCGGGAATCAACGCGGCGCGAAAGCTGCAGGGAAAAGATGGAATTATAATAGACCGTTCACAGGGATATATTGGCGTCCTGATTGATGATCTCGTGACAAAAGAAAGCAGGGAGCCATACCGCATGATGACTTCACGGGCGGAATACCGCCTCCTGCTCCGTCAGGACAATGCGGATCTGCGTCTTACAAGGATTGGGTATGAGGCTGGACTGATCAGCGAAGAGCGATATCAAAAGCTGCTTGAAAAAGAAAGGCTGATAGAAAAAGAAATTAGGCGTGTGGAGCATATGAATATCGGTACATCCGAAAAAGTGCAAAGCCTGCTTAAGAGATATGGAAGTACACCGTTAAATTCGGGAACAACACTTGCAGAACTGATACGGCGCCCTGAGCTGTCTTATGAAAAGCTGGAAGAAATTGATGAAAAACATCCCGAACTACCCTTTGATGTGAGAGAGCAGGTGGATATTAATATTAAATATGACGGATATATAAAGCGCCAGATGCGTCAGGTAGAGCAGTTTAAAAAGCTTGAAAATAAAAAGATACCTGAAAATATTGATTATGATAAAATACAAAGCCTGCGTCTTGAAGCAAAGCAAAAGCTGAATCAGATACGCCCTTCCTCCATAGGACAGGCTTCAAGAATCTCCGGCGTCTCGCCTGCGGACGTGTCGGTGCTTCTCGTCTATTTGAAATAAACTGATAAAGCTTTTCGGATCTAATTGTCCGAGTATACAAACAAGCAGGTTATTTAGGATAAAAATCTAAAGGCTGACAAGGAGAAAAGATGGCGGATACAATGAATAGTACAAAGATATTTGAAACAGAATTAAAAAAATTGGGGATCATATTGACAGATAAACAGAGAGAGCAGTTCGACCGCTATTATGAGCTGCTTATAGAATGGAATAAAGTCATGAACCTTACAGGGATCACGGATTATGATGAAGTCATCTTGAAGCATTTTATTGACAGCCTCATGCTTTCAGAAATCTGTGACATGGGTAATGTGTCGGCGTTGATCGATGTAGGAACTGGGGCGGGATTTCCCGGTATCCCCATAAAAATAGTTTATCCCCATATTAATGCGATACTGCTTGATTCCCTCAATAAAAGATTGAAATTTCTAAATACAGTCATAGAGGAATTAGGTCTTGAATCTGTGCAGACACTTCATGGAAGGGCAGAGGATTATGCCAGAAAAACAGAGTACAGAGAATCGTTTGATCTCTGTGTATCAAGAGCAGTTGCAAACCTTTCTACACTGAGCGAATACTGTCTTCCTTTTGTAAAAAAGGATGGTACATTTATATCCTATAAAGGAGGGGATTCTGATCAGGAGGTAAAGCAGGCGGAAAGGGCGGTAGCGCTGCTGGGAGGAAAGGTTGAAACAATCCATAAATTCACCCTTCCCGGAACAGATATGGGTCGGACACTGGTTGAAATAAAAAAAATAAAAAATACCCCAAGAAGGTATCCAAGAAAAGCAGGACAGCCGGCAAAAGAACCGCTGTAGATACACAAATTAATTGTAATTTAGTGTTCATATTTTTTGTTTTTGTGAGGGTCAAATACTCCGATATTTTTATTGGGATGTTTGACTATATCTTGACGGGAATAGGATGAAATCAAATTTTCAATAGATTGAAGCGGGAAGCTGCCGAAAGTCAGTCAGGGGAAAATAGTGACTTTGGAGGAATCTTTAGTAAAAATTAAGGAACCGGAATCTGATGTTAAGGATTACAACGTGAGTGTTTGAGCATTGCGAGTTGCGCGTTGTAATCCTTTGTTTTTAATCAGATTCCAGTTCCTTTAATTTTACTTAGATTCTGGAACGGAACTATTTTCCCCTTGGCTGACTGGAAAATGCTTTCTGAAAATCTGTTTCTATGTAGTTATATACTATTTTCCCGCAAGTTATATTCTACTCTTCTTCAGAAAAAAGTATCTGTACCTGTTCTATAAATTCCTCTGCTTTTTCGACATGGGGCAGCTGCTTTGTTTCATCAATGCCAATTATCTCAATGGAAGGTATTTGATCTTGGTATTGATTTGCCGAGATCACATTTTCCGAATTTGCATTTCCTACAATAATAAATATACTGTTATTAAGCTTATTCAGACAGCACATAATATTTGCGTTTGTAAATCTTGTTTTTTTGCTGGCATAGAGATATTTAGAATATGTTTTATCTTTGTGAGAAGCCTCAAAACATTTTAAAATATCTCTTTCATCTATTTGACTGTAATCATAATAGTATTTCTCAGCAAATTCCCGTGCAATAGTTCTTTTATTTACACACATATTATAAATAAATGTACCGAGTATAGGCGTATACAGAAGATATTTTATGGTTTTTGTACGCTTTGTAGGTATCTTTGCAAGAGAAACTAAATTTTGAGGATTTATCATAATGATGCGATTGATAATTGTATCATCATTTGAACATGCCATTAATACAAAAGGAGAGGAATCCCCGGATACAATAACATCTGTTTTCCTACCTATTTCATGTTTTATAAAATCCGTAATTAACTGAACATATAAAAAATTTGTATATGTAAGAATAGGATGTTCAGAACATCCACATCCTAAAAGGTCAATAGAATATACGGTGTTTGTTTTTGAAAGAACATCCTCTATATTTTTCCATTCATGAGAGGAAGAGCAGACATCAAGGTTATGGATAAGCAATATTGGTGATCCTGCCCCCTTCTTTTTATAGGCAATTTTCCCAAACCTCCACTCGTAATATCTATAATCATTTTCAGATAATAGATTATCTGCTGTTGCAACATAAGAAAACAATCTATTAATAATATGCAAAGTGCCCAACGCTGTACCAGCCAAAACTGCTGTAAATCCCAGATTTCTTTTCCAACTCATGAAATCACCTGCTTTCAATAATCGTTATCTTATTATACTACACCCTTATATTCAATTCAAGAAATGATGGAGAACTTAAGAAGATGAAATAATTGTACAGTTCACATGTATGGCTAAGAGCGGTTGCTTTATGCTTGCATGAGGGGCGGACTGCTTTATAACAGACATAGGAAGCGCTTTCCCATGAGTAGAACAGTGACGTCAGCCATAATAAGCACACAACTTGGTTTTACGATTGACACTTCTGTACATCTCTGTGAACAGTAATAAACAGTGTTTATCATAAGATTTAGATTTATCGGGAAAAATAAAAAATGCCAATAAGCTAACAAATGTTTCACGTGAAACATTTTAAATTAAATTTAGTTGAACTAGCATGGAATTATGTATAATACAAATGTACCCTCTCTTTACAAGGACACACACGCCTCAATCCATGATATTTCCGCGATTTGCGGCGTTATCCTCAATCGGCGTACGTCCAGTACGCCTCAATCGTCTGCCTTGCAAAGCACGGAAATCTTCATGGTTGGGGTCGCAGAGTCGAAAAGAGATAAATTTTGTGTCCTGCAAGGCACTTGAATGAAGCGTACCGAGTGGTACGCTGATTGAAAGTAACGCAACAGGGCACAAAATTTACTCTTTATCGACCGTGTGTGCTCTTGTAAAGAGAGGGTATCATTTTTAAATAATAGAGAATTTTGAAAAATAGTACTTTTGTTTAAGGTTTTATAAAAAAAGAAAAATTATATAAGAAAAGTAGTAAAATATAAAATGTTTCACGTGAAACATTCTATAGAATAATAGAGAAAAAAGTGTTATAATAAGCATGTATCAGAAAAATAGTAGTGTAAGGAGATAAAAATGGGGAGAGTAATTGCGATTGCCAATCAAAAGGGAGGGGTAGGAAAGACAACAACTGCCATAAATCTTTCAGCATCCCTTGCAAGTATGAATAAAAAGGTTCTTGCACTTGATATGGACCCACAGGGAAATATGACAAGTGGTTTAGGGGTTGGTAAAGATGAAGTTGAAAAAACAGTCTATGATTTAATTATAGGTAATGCCCCAATTAATGAATGTATATTTAAAGACGCATTAGAGAATCTTGACATGCTTCCATCTAACATTGATCTTTCTGCGGCAGAGATTGAATTGATAGGAGTGGAGAACAAAGAGTATATTTTGAAAAGTGAAGTGGAAAAAGTAAAAGATGAATACGATTTTATTGTAATCGACTGTCCGCCAGCTTTAAGTATGCTTACAATTAATGCAATGACAACTGCTGATTCAATAATTGTCCCTATACAATGTGAGTATTATGCGTTGGAAGGATTAAGTCAGCTAATACATACGATTGAACTCGTGCAGGAAAGGTTAAATCCCAAACTTGAGATAGAGGGAGTCGTATTTACCATGTATGATGCAAGAACAAATCTTTCTCTTCAAGTAGTAGAAAATGTAAAGGATAATCTTAATCAAAATATTTACAAAACAATTATCCCGAGAAATATCAGATTGGCTGAAGCACCTAGTTATGGAATGCCGATCAATCTTTATGATCCTAAATCAACAGGGGCAGAAAGTTATATGCTGCTAGCAGAAGAAGTTATTCATAAAGGAGAAGAATAATATGGCAGTAAAAAGAAATGGATTAGGAAAAGGACTGGACAGTCTTATCCCGGATAAAAAAGTAAATCCGGCTTCTTCCGAACAGACAGTGGATAAGAACAAAAAGGAGGAAACAGAAAATAAAGCAGGAGAGGTTATGGTGAAGATTAATCAGGTCGAGCCAAACCGCGAACAGCCAAGAAAAGATTTTGATGAAGATGCTCTTATGGAACTGGCTGATTCTATCAAACAGTTCGGTATCCTGCAGCCTCTTCTCGTGCAAAAGAAAAAGGATTATTATGAAATTATTGCAGGAGAACGCAGATGGCGCGCTGCAAAGCTGGCAGGCGTAAAAGAAGTCCCTATTATCGTAAAGAACTATACAGATCAGGAAATTGTAGAGATCTCGCTTATCGAGAATATCCAGCGAGAAAATCTTAATCCGATTGAAGAAGCAATGGCTTTTAAACGACTTCTCGAAGAATTTAATTTAAAGCAGGATGAAGTTGCAGAGAGAGTGTCGAAAAGCCGTACTGCAGTTACTAATTCCATGAGACTTTTGAAGCTGAGTGAGAGAGTCCAGCAAATGATTGTAGATGATATGATTAGTACAGGACACGCAAGAGCTTTGTTAGCGATCGATGATGAAGAACAGCAGTATATACTTGCAAATAAAATCTTTGACGAGAAACTAAGTGTGCGGGAAACAGAAAAACTGGTCAAAGCATTAAAAAATCCAAAGAAAGAGAATAAAAAACCTAAGATAGAACATACGTTTGTATACGATAATCTGGAAGAACAGATGAAAAATATAATAGGAACAAAGGTAAGCGTGAATCCTAAAGCGAATGGAAAGGGTAAAATAGAGATAGAATACTATTCAGAGGAAGAACTGGAAAGGATATATGATCTGATATTGTCTATCAGGAATAAATAGGACAACCTGCTTTAGGACAGAGGAAAAGAGATATAAGAGGGAGATAAATGATTAGAAGGAGATGTATGCTGCATGAACGGAATACTGGATAATCTGGGAATAGATCCGTTTTATTTATTTATTGTTATATTTATTCTGCAGATCGTGTTTATTGTATTATATATTTTACTAAACCACAGATACAGGAAATTACAGAGAAGCTATTCCACCTTTATGAGAGGCAGGAACGGAAAGAATCTGGAGAAAAGTATCTTCAAAAAATTTGAAGAACTGGAAGAAATATCTGAATTGGTCAAGGAAAACGAAAAGTCAGTTCAGGATATACGGAAAAAGATGGAGAGTCATTATCAGAAGGTTGGGATTGTAAAGTACGATGCCTTTCACGAGATGGGCGGAAACCTGAGTTTTGTTCTGACAATGCTGGATCAAAATGACAATGGCTGGACATTTAACGCGATGCACAGCAGAGAAGGATGCTACACATATATCAAAGAGATTGTCAAAGGGGAAAGCTATATCGAGCTTTCAGAAGAAGAAAGAGAATGTCTTGAAAAGGCAATCTATCAGGAAGAATATGATTTAAAGGATATGAAAAAATAAAAAGAAATGAGAGGAAAAAACAATGTTAGATATCAAATTTTTAAGAAGCAACCCGGAAATTGTAAAACAGAACATAAAAAATAAGTTTCAGAAGGAAAAGCTCCCGCTTGTCGATGAAGTGATCAAACTGGATCAGAGAAACCGGGAAATAAAACAGGAAGTAGAGTCACTTCGAGCTGAGAAAAATAAAGCCTCCAAAGAAATTGGCGCCATGATGGCTCAAAAGAAATTTGAAGAAGCAGAAGCACTTAAGAAAAAGGTGGCAGAAAGCGCAGGAAGAATCGACGAGCTTTCCGCAGAGGAGAAAGAAGTAGAAGAAAAGATCAAAAAGATTATGATGACGATTCCAAATATCATTGATCCGTCTGTGCCTATCGGGAAAGACGACAGTGAGAACGTAGAGATCGAGAGATTTGGTGAGCCGGCAGTTCCTGATTTTGAGATCCCGTATCACACAGATATCATGGAGTCCTTTAATGGTATTGATCTTGACAGTGCAAGAAAAGTAGCGGGAAACGGCTTCTATTATCTGATGGGGGATATCGCCAGACTTCACTCGGCAGTGATTGCATATGCCCGCGACTTTATGATAGGCAGAGGCTTCACATACTGCGTTCCCCCGTTTATGATCCGGAGCAATGTGGTGACAGGTGTGATGAGTTTCGCAGAGATGGATGCCATGATGTACAAGATCGAAGGAGAGGATCTTTATCTTATCGGTACAAGTGAACACTCGATGATTGGGAAATTCATTAACACGCAGCTTACAGAAGACCAGCTTCCTCAGACATTGACTAGCTATTCTCCGTGTTTCCGCAAGGAGAAAGGTGCGCACGGCATCGAGGAGAGAGGAGTATACCGCATACATCAGTTTGAAAAGCAGGAAATGATCGTTGTATGTAAACCTGAGGACAGTATGGAATGGTACGACAAACTGTGGCAGAACACAGTAGATCTGTTCCGTTCCATGGAGATTCCGGTGCGGACCCTTGAGTGCTGCTCGGGAGATCTGGCGGATCTCAAAGTGAAGTCCGTGGACGTAGAGGCATGGTCCCCGCGCCAGAAGAAATATTTTGAGGTGGGGAGCTGCTCCAATCTGGGAGACGCGCAGGCAAGAAGGCTCGGCATCCGTGTCAAAGGCGAAAACGGAAGCTATTTTGCGCATACATTGAATAATACAGTGGTAGCGCCGCCGAGAATGCTCATCGCATTTTTAGAGAATCATCTTCAGGCAGACGGTTCGGTTACTATACCGGAAGTGTTAAGAATGTACATGGGCGGCAATGATAAAATTATGCCGAAAAAATAGAGAAAGAATAAGAACAGATGCACCAATATTTAAAAGCAATTGGATTTAATAATATCAATACAAAAAATGACTTGAAAATGCTTTTGACGGCTGTTAAAAACGAATTCACCCACCAGACGATCGTATCCTATAAACCGGGTGAGGATTTCTGCGAGATGAGAAAAGAATACGGACAGTGTATCGGCATCTCTCTGTGCGGTGAATTAGATGAACAGGAAAACTTTCAGTCAGACTATTATTTTCCTTATTTTGAAGGAAGCGGGATCAGCACCTATGCGGAGATCGCTGTGGAGAGAAAGATTGAGAAAGAACAGTATGTAGGCATGTGTGAGGATTCTAAGATTGGGATCAGCCTTATCTTCACTCTCCAAAACGGCCTTGAATATATGAGAGAGCGTCAGGCAGGGTTTGCCGCGGATATTACGACATCTGTTACCTTATCAGGTCTGGCACTGTCAGGGATGATCCTTTTACCGGTTGTCAAAGATGAGAGACATTTGAAAAGCGAACAAGAGGCGTCGGATAACAGAAAAATGCTGTTAAACGCGGCAAGAAACGGGGATCAGACAGCGATAGAAACACTGACACTGGATGATATTGATATTTATTCTCAAGTATCCCGGCGTCTGGAAAGTGAAGATGTATTTTCTATTGTGGATACTTATTTCATGCCATACGGCGTGGAATGCGACTTGTATTCCATCATGGGGGAAATACTGGCAGTACGCAGGAGAAAAAATGTGTCCACCGGGGTAGAGTTGTATCAGATGAAGCTGAATGTAAATGAACTCCAGTTTGATGTGTGTGTTCCTGCGGCCGAGGTGCTGGGCGAGCCGGACATCGGACGGCGGTTTAAAGGGACAATTTGGCTTCAGGGTTATATCAATTTCTAAAAAGGGAAATTTTCAGAATTTTGGAAGGGAATCGAAAGAACCGAAAGAGAAGCGAAAATGAATAAAATAGTTGAGAATTTAGGGAAAACGTGGTATATTATTAAATGCGTCCGGGAAAGACGCGCTAAATGATATATGTCGGTATTAAATTAAATATCGATCTTCCAAATGTCGCTATAGCTCAGCTGGATAGAGCGACCGCCTCCTAAGGGCTAGTTGGAGCAATCGCCTTTTGATATGATAACCAGATAAATTTGAATAGATTTTTGAAAATGTCCCAGTACCTCAGCAGGATAGAGGGTCCGCCTCCTAAGCGGAACGTCGCAGGTTCGACTCCTGTCTGGGACGCCACAAACAACGCTGAAAGCCTTGATTTGCGTGAGGCACGAGTCATGCGAAAATGCTTGCATTTTCATATGACGACGCCCGCGGCAGTGAGAAACTTGTTTCTCACCTTCTAGGTTTTCAGCTTTTTTAATTCATGCGTTTCTATCCTAGCTGAAAAGGGGAGCAATTTTTCTTCATGACTTTAATTCGATACTTTATAAAGACTTTTTAAGGAAGTAAGTTTGCTAACACTTTTTTATCTTTGATGAAAAAATGCTGGATTTTTGAAAATTTGCTAACACTTTTGAAAAATTACTTTTTGAGTGTTTGCTTTAAAAGCTGTTCTTTCATTTCTGGCGAAAGGGATTTAAGCAGTTCCAACAGTGCCATATCGCTGTCTGAAAAACCAGTATCTTGCGGTTGATTGCTGGTATCTTCGTTGAGAGTGGAATAAAATTCTTTGTCCATTTTCTGTGCGTTGAAACGTCTGTCCTCGTCAATGATTTTGGAATAAACATCTGTAACCATTTCTGCCTCTGCGTGTCCTGTATCACCCTGTACGGATTTTACATCACCGTTTGTCATTTTCAGTTTGTAGCCTGTACTCAAATGACGTAAGCTGTGGAATACCACAATTTCATAGTCGTTTTCTTCACAGAGCTTTTGAAACCTATCTCTGACAATGCGGCTTTCTACGGGATTTCCGTTTTCTAAGGCAATGACAAGGTTATAATCGTTATATGCACTACCGAGAAATTCTTTCAGTTCCTGCTGGTCTTTCTCTTTCATTTTCTGTATAGCCGCAGCATTTACTCTTGAAAGCTCCTTATTGATGATTACCCTTGCATTATCCGTAGCAATGGATTCTTCATCAATAATCACATCTTCCCATGTAAGACCCGTAATTTCACCAATACGCATTGAACAGGAAAAAGCTAAGTGCATACAGATGGAAAGTAAATCATCTTCCGCAGCCTGTACAGCTTGACGGAATGTCTGTATACTCCACACTTTACGTCTGACTTTTGGAACTTTTGGTAAAGTCGCCAATGACGCAGGATTTCTCTTGCTTGTGTCTATGTACTCCCAACGGATAGCTTGATTCAAGGCGCAGCGGATAATATCATGTATCTTTTTGATGTTCGCAGGCTGCACACAACGACCAGTTGCTTTTCTGTTTGAACGTGGTACTTCTGGTACGCTCAACAAATCATTGTAGTATTTTGATAAGCCTTTTGTTGTAATCTCATTGAGTTTCCAATCACCAATAATCGGATTGATATAATTCTCAATACTGCTTACCTTACTGCTGAATGTGCTAGGCGACCACTTAGATGTACCGTAGAGATTGACGAAAATTTTTAGGAAGTCACGCAATGTAATTTCCTCGTCAGCAATTTCCAGCTCTTTTTTGAATCCTCAATCTGGCGTGCAAATTGTTCCTCTAAAGGAACTAATACATAACCATATTTTTCTTGATAGTATTCTACAAAGGCTTTTCGTTGCTTTGCCTCTTTTCTTGTTTCCAACGTGTCCCATTTTTGCTTTCTCTTACCTGTATTGTCTAAGTACCAGTAAATAACGGAAAAAGTTGAATGTAGGGCGTGACCGTCAGATGGACGCTGCCATCTTGTAGGAAATGAACCGATTTCCAGTCCGTTGCTGCGATTGTCTTTAAATTCAGCAGCAAGACCACCGCAAGGAACAGCAGGAGCAGCGAACCAGCCGAGAAACGAAAGACCAGCGATTTATCGCTGGCTCTAATACGGTTTCCGCGCTTTTGAAAATGTGGCATATAAAATCTCCATTCCACGAAAAAAGCAGCAAACCTTAAAGATTTACTGCTTTTGATCGTTCTATTCAGTTATAAATGTCTGTCCGTATCTCTTGCACCGTACATCAAGCGGCGTACTTCCATCACATCATCAATGACTACATAATAAATCACATAGTTTCTTACATAAATCCGATAGTAGGGATAGTCACGCTTTTTTGCAGAGCGATACGGTTCAAAGGCAACAGGATTGTTCAATCTTTCCAAAATAGCAGTTTCCACATCATCAATCAGACGTAAAGCTGCGTCCTCATTTTTCAAAACATTGGTAATGTAATTTGCTGTACTGATTAAATCCTGTTCAAAAAGTGGCAAATACCTAAGCTGATAGGATTTATTTTCCATGTACCGCACTCCTTACATGACTAAAAACTGTTTCATGGGAAAGTCTTTCTTCTGTTGTCGCTGCCTGTCTGTCAGCCTCGTCGAGTTTCATTTCAACGCTGTCCGTCAGACTGGCATATTCTTCCAGACTTAATACGACCATTGCGCCATACCCATTTTTTGTAAGATATACGGGACTTCCGCTGTTGACAATGGTTTCAATCTCTGGAAATTTATTTCTAAGGTCAGAAACAGGGCGAATTTGTATCATGTTCAAGCACTCCTTTCACACTATATATTCTATCCTAATTTTATCAGAATATTATCATAAAGGCAATGCTTTTCAGATTCTCTAATTTCCTTTCTTCCCTTGCTGGTTATGATTCTGCGGATTTCCTGCTGGTTGACCGTGTTTGTTCTTCAAAACAATATCATCTGCCTTGATGTACCAGTCAACGTCTGCTCCTTGAAAAGTAGCGGTTGCCACCGTATCAGCCACAGGATTGATGATTTCCACCTCTGCGTTGTAGTCAAATTCTTTTAACGGAACAGTGGCAGGAATACTTGACGGTCACGGTTTGTCCCTCGTCGTTAATGTCCTTATGTTCCGCTACCTTGATAGGCTCGTCTGGATTCGTCATGTCATATAATTCCTCAAAAGTGACAAGCTCCTTCCCTGCAAGTTCGCTGGCATTGAAAGTAAATTCAATCTGAATCTCCATCTTGCTGTCTGTTGCGGTAAATGTGTAATCATTTTCCACTGGTTTTCCATCAACAAGTAACTGTGCATTTTCAGATTTTATCATCTGCCAGCCTTTGAGATGGTATGAAAACTTGAAGTCGCAAATTGCGACTTCAAGATTGGAAGATGATAATGGATATGGAGGGCGCAGGAAATTGCCGTATGTTTTCACGGAACAAGGAATAGCAATGCTTTCTGCTGTTTTGCGTAGTGATGTTGCCATTCGAGTAAGTATTAGGATTATGGATACTTTTGTGGAAATGCGGAAGTATATGGCAAATACATCTTTGTTATATGAACGGTTAAACGCAATGGAGGTTCGCCAGATAAATTACCAAAACGAAACAGATGAGCGTTTTGAAAGAGTTTTTGACTACATATCCGAGAATGAAGAATCCAGTCAAAAGGTATTCTTTGATGGTCAGATTTATGATGCGTTCAGCTTGATTGTCAGCCTGATACAAAAGGCGAAAAAAGAAATCACGCTAATAGGTGGATATGTGGACGTGGGAACATTGAATTTGATTTCAAAGAAAAATGGGGATGTGTCCGTGACAATCTATACGCAGAAACGGACAAAGCTGACGAAAACAGATGTAGAGAATTTCAACGCACAGTATCCGACTTTAGAAGTGAAATATACAAAAGCATTCCATGACCGTTTCTTGATTCTTGACAGAGAAACAGCCTACCATGTGGGAGCGTCCTTAAAGGACGCAGGCAAAAAATGCTTTGGTATTAACCTCATTCAAGATGTGGGGATTATCAAAGACATATTGCAGAGGTTGGAACTGGAAGCAGAGGAATGATGTTTAAGGTCGCAATTTGCGACCTCAAAAAATATTGTAACTCTGCAACCGCTATGTTGAAATGATAGCAAGTCAAACGATATGGACTGCTATAAAACAAGCAGTTATATGAAGCTATCGAGAGGTAAGAATTTGACACCGTAACATTTCTCTAATTACAAGAGACTTGCTAATTTTCTGCAAAATACAGGCGTTAGAACCACTTAAAATTAGCAGGGATACGGAGGTACGAGGTAACATTCGTAATCAGTGAAAAGCCAGTAAATACGGGGATTAGATAACACTACAAGAGAGCTGCGTGACCGCTCTGGTCGCCACTCCTAAGCGGTAGGTCGGAGGTTCAAATCCTCTTAGCGACGCCAAAAACTCCGCCGAAAACATTGATTTGCGCAAGGCACGAGCCGGGCAGAAATGCTTGCATTTCTATCGGGCGACGCCCGCGACACCGGCATTGCCGGCGTCCGAGAAAAACCGAACGCATAGAAATGTGCGATTAGTAAGAGCCATTTCTGCTAATCAGTCAAAGCCAGAAAACAATCGAACTTGTGATATACGGCATAAATTAGCCTGCTAAAAACCGTGCTAATTGAAAAGGCGATAGTTACTCTTTCAAAGCCGTATTTTATGGGTTTTGATAATCCTTAAAAGTCGCATATTTGAGTCCATCGGTGTCCTTTCATATAATAAAAGCAGAAAGGACGGTGAGGCAGATATACAGATTGTGTTGATGAACTGATTTTTAAGGTAACAAGCGCACCATTAAAAAAGCTTAAAATACAGTACGCTTGCGGGAGGTTATGATGGATGGCATAGAATTTAAAGAACTTTCAGTTGGATTTGACGGAGGAACAAAGAAATATCTGTAACCGCCTGCTTGAGTGTCGGGATCAGCAGGATATTGAATATGCCACCCACGCATATATCGCAGGGCTGTAAGATGCTTTTTGGATTATGGCGGTGCTGTTTCCTAATAAATGGGATACAGAGGAAATACGGAACTTCTTGCGGATGTGCTGAACCGGCTCGGCTATATGGAACGTAAAGGCAGCGGTTTCGGAAAGATTATCAGTGGGTATGAATTTCAGATAAATTATAGCAGTGATAAACGGCCTTCTTTCCGGTCGGACAGATACCAGTTTACAGTGGAGATGCCAAACCTGAATTATGATGTCCCTCGCAATGTCCCTCAGGATGTAAAAAGCGGAAAACTGGAAACACAGATTGTAAATTTGATTAAAAAGGATTGTAAGATTAGTACGGAAAAAATAGCGATAGCTCTAGGAGTAAGCTCTAAAACGATAAAACGCCACATTAAAGAGATGGAGTATGTAAGTTATGTGGGACGTGGATCTAATGGTCACTGGGAATTGAAAGATGATTGAGGGAGACTAAAAAATCATGATATAGGGCATTTCCCATAGCAAAAAAACACAGACAAACTGGCCATTGCGCCGTATAATGGATACAAAGATCTGATCAATAAAATATTGTCCTGCAAGTGATTTCTGTGTGGAAGATATGGTGATCGATTTTATGATATGTCATTGACAGCGTTACTGAGACCTGATATTAGCGGAATCCAATATTCAGCTAATATCCCCCCGTTATCCGGGGTTTACAGGAACTGACAGGAGCAGTGAACCAGCCGAGAAACGAAAGACTAGCGATTTATCGCTAGCTCTGATACGGTTTCCACGCTTTTGAAAGTGTGGCATATAAAATTCTCCTTTTCACAAAAAAAGCAGCAAACCATAGTTGGATCTGCTGCTTTTTATAATTAGATAGTTTTCATTTCAATCAAGCATTTTACGAAAGTCTCTTATACTTATTTGACATATAGCATTTTTTAAAGGGCAGGCAACGTGCTTTGCACCCTTGACAAATGCGTAATAAGTTACTATACTGTATAATAGTAACTTATTACGCATTGTGGGAGATTACAAAATGGAATATGAAAAAATGGGTAAAAATCTGCAATGGAAGAAAAATCTTCTGTTTGCAGGAGTGTTCATTCAAGAAAACCTGCTTCATTCAGTTTTTGACCGATATAACGAGATGTCGTGCAAACAATGGCTTTTAATGTCTGTTCTTAAAGCATTTGATACACCGCCTGATTTGTCAACGGTAGCGAAAGCTATGGGCTGCTCCCGTCAAAACGTAAAACAGTTGGCGCGTCCACTTGAACAAGAGGGATATATCAGACTTGAAAAATCAGAGGCAGACGCAAGGAGTTTGTGCATTTCTTATACTGAAAAGGGCAAACAATTCAGTAAAGAGAGTACAGCGAAAGGGAAATTTGTTCACGAAGCTGTTTTCAGCGAATTTACCGAAGATGAAATCGACATTTATTATTCCTTGTCAATTAAGATGATGAACGGAATTAAGCACTTGGAAGAAGCGTTCCAGAAGCAAAAGGAGGAAGTTTAAGTGAACGGCATAGTTTTATATCAATCAAAATATGGTGCAACAAAAAAATATGTCGATTGGCTCACCGAAACCACCAAATTTTCTTGTCTGGAAATCAAGAAAGCGGACATAAAAGACCTTGCAAAATACGACATTGTTATTTTAGCGGGTGGCATTTACGCTTCGGGGATAGCGGGTCTGACATTTTTGAAAAAGCACATTGAACAGTTAGAAAATAAACACATAGCAGTTTTCTGTGTTGGTGCCTCGCCGTTTGACGAACAGGCTTTTAAGCAAGTCTATGAACACAATTTCAGTGGAAATTTAAGTAACATTCCTTGCTTTTATGGTCGTGGTGCGTGGAACGAGGAAAAAATGTCATTTGCTGACAGAGCAATGTGCAAAATGCTCCAAAAAGTGGTTGCGAAGAAAGACCCCGCAACATATGAGCCGTGGGAAAAAGCGTTGATGTGTGCAGTCGGGCAAAGCTGCGATTGGACAGATAAGACATATCTGAATACGTTGTTGGATTGGATAAAATCTGAATTGTAATCCTGTCAATCAAAGCACAATGTACAAATGTGAAACGAATGGAAAACTATGTGGGAAAACTTGAATAATGGAATGGGAATTGAGGAAGAGAAAAATGCTTATCTTAATTGGCGGATTATTTGTGCTTATTGGAATAATTTTGAACAGCTTCTCATTGAAGGAAATTCTCTCGCGTCTTTCTGCCATATGCAAATTTTATGGGTATAGTTGAGACGGAATAGTGAAAAATACGATTTCACTATTCGGCCTCATCTGGATCTTCTGCCACATCATCTTGGTCAGCCTTTATTCCTTCCTGATCAATCCGCCCTTTCCCTATTTTAGTTGTATAAAGAATATTCCATTCTAACGCAGTTGCATGCGTTTTTTTGTTATAAAAGATCAGCATCGCTTCTGCAAATCCCAGTGATCCCGCTCTTCGTTCATTTGCAGAACGAACCAGTTCTTTGATGGAGATTCTGCTTAATTTATCTTTAAATATATCTTCTTTCAGGTTATCACCATAAGCATAGACCAAACGAGCAAGACCATTTAACATATTTGCGCTGAGTGATTGAGTAACCCCTTCCCATGTGCCGACCATAAGACGCAGAACCCGGTCGAGAATATGATATCCGTATCGGTCATAAATGGATTCCAGAGTGGCGACAGCACAAATGTGACCGGGAGCAGTCTTAGAAGAGATCTTCAGTCCATATGATTCTACCAGATCACGGATGATCAACTGTTTGTCGCTCCCTGCTTCGATATTTGCCATGAAGATTTCATAGGGAAGAAGCGGCTTCACATATTTTTGCTGATTGGCAAAGATATCTGCTTCGTGTTCGTATTCCAGATCATCATAGATCATACACCAGACAGGCGTTTCTCGGGAATTTGATACAAGAGCTACAATTTCGATGGTATGCTGTCCGTTGAACACGTAGTTCACACCGTCCCGCCGACTTACTTTTACAGGGTTGATCTGATAGGGGTCAAAATGAGCGGCAGCCCTTTGTATATGTTTAGTGGAAATATTGCGTTGGTATTCCTGATTGGAAACAAGGTTTTTAATCGGAATTTGTTCAAATAAAAATGGTCGGTCTGCTTTCAGGTTTGTGCGACATCTTTTATTTTCTCCTGTGAATCAGTATGTTCAGGTTGTCTGGGGACAGATTTTACGATGGTGTTCTGAATATCAAAAATAGCGTATCCATCGAATATATTTACCTGCAAAGTCTTCTGATGCTCTTTTTTTCTTCTTCTACCATGAGGTAAACAGCGTCTTTCTGTCCCGGTGTTAATGATATTCATTTGTCAAATAAGTTCCTGAACTCCGGGGTAAGTTCAACCATATCGTTTTCGCCGAAAAACTGGGACAAGGCTTGTAGATTTGGGTAGTAAAAGCTGTGGCATGTTGGTATAATGGATTTATCGAGAAGAGATTTAATGTACTGTCCTTTTCCCCATTGTGCATAAGGCAGAGAATACAGAAATAGTAGGATGTTCAATTAATGATGAAAACGAAGCACAATCTAAGTAGAAGGAAACTAGCGTCACAGAATTTGACATATAGTTTCCAGCCGTAGACTATGCGACGAGGGAAGGATAAAAGGCAAATTCAGCAAATAACCGCTGCATTTTTTAATAATAAGGAGAGTAAACAAACATGCTGACTGCTGAAAGAAAGAAGAAATTAGATATTGATTTGTGGATAATCTTTTTAATATCTGCTGTCGTTCTTGGACTATACAGTGTTTTAGGCAATCACATAGTCCAAGTTATTAATGATAGCTCTATTAACATTGTTCTGCGAGTGTTGTTTGTAGGCGGTATTTTTCAGTTTGGGCTTGCAGGGTTGGGAATTACCATAGTTGCCATCCTGCGGAAAGAAAGATTTTCAGATTACGGACTAAACCGAAAAAGCCTGATAAAGACCCTCTTTCTAAGTATGTGCTGCTGTATCCCGGACTTTATATATAACTTCTTTGCGGGTAATATGCACCCATGGATGCCTTTTTCGGATGTGCATACAACTGCGGAAGCGTTAAGGGCGACATTCCCTTATAATGTACTTGCAATGCTTATAACTGCTATTTGCTGGGGATTTTTTGAGGGCTTCAATTATGTCGTAGTCTGTAAAAAGATCAGCGAGCGCTATCCGTCGAAAAGAAAGTTTTGGGATTGGGGTGCTTTTGTCTGCGCCGTTATGTGTATTTTGGTACATGGGATTATCGGGGTGACTCCGGATGCAATTTTAGAAATGGTATGCACCATGATTTTGATTTATGGAATGCTCATTGTATATAAAATCACTGGAAACGCATGGGGAAGCGTACTGATATTTATGATATACTGGAACGCATTGTAACGACATCCCATGTTGTAACCGCAGGGAAAAGTTTATTAAAAATAGCAAACAGCAAAATAAACTCTATAATTTCTATATCAATTATTATATTGTGAGAAATAATTTTGATATAATATTAACTTATTTGTGGTTAAAAATATTATTTGATTTATATTAATATCGTTAAGTGTAATAATACATTATATCCTTTCTGTATGATTGAACCGGATTAAAGGAAAAGCCTTTAAATTAAGGCAAAGAATAGTCTCTTAGTGCCCGCAAACAGTTAATTTTAGCGGTTTTTTGACGATATAAACTTAAAGGATTTATTTCGGAAGACAAAATTAAGAAGTGCTGGAGGATGCCCCTGTAATGGAAGATTTGTGGAAATATTTCGAAGATTTGAAAGAGATCGTATATGTCGTAGATACGGAGGACCATTCTCTGGTGTATATGAACAGATACGCAATGGATGTGTTTGGGATTAAATCAGAAGAGGAATATGTAGGGAAAAAATGTTATAGACTATTTCAGGGTTTTTCAAGCCCCTGTCCATTTTGTAATACTGAGGATCTTAGAGAAAACAAGTTCATAGAGTGGAGATATAAGAACCCGGTCTTGAAGGAGACATTTCTTCTAAAGGATACCCTGATCAGGCAGAATGGGAAAATGTACAGAATGGAAATTGCCATTCAGAAAGAGAAGAAGACGGTCTCTGTCAACGGGTTTATTCACTATGAGACACTGCTTAATGACTGTCTGATTGAGCAGAACAGCACAGGGGATTCGGAGAAAAGCATCAACATACTTCTGGACTCTCTTGGACGTAAAATCAAGTGTAAAAATCTGGTTGTGTATGAGAAGGACTCTTCCGGGGACTTCATCCGCAGCTATGGCTGGCCGAAAAAAATAGTAAATAGAGAAATAAAAAAGGAAATGCAGATATTCCTCAAAGACTGGTGTAAAAGGTTTGACTGCAATGAACCGGTTATTGTGAAAAATCCGGAATTTATCTGGGAGATAAAAGAAGACGATCTTATAGACGGGGAAAATAGGACCAGAGCCAACCTCATAATCGTTCCTTTTGTAGATGTAGGGGAATTAAAAGGCGCTTTGCTTATCGATGATCCGAGAATGGGAAGGCTGGAGGACATTGGGGAGATAGGAAGGATCCTGTCGAGCTTTATAGTCAGACTGCTGGAACGCAGAGATCTTATAGAACGTCTGGAGTATATGGGATTTCACGACCAGCTCACCGGTGCGTTCAACCGCAACGCTCTGGGAGAGTATATTGGAAGTATCAATCCTGATGAACCTGTGGGGATGGTGTTCTGCGACATCAACGGATTAAAGCAGATCAATGATCTGCAGGGGCATGAGAGCGGTGATAAAGCCATCCGCAAAGTATATGAGACATTTAAAAGCGCATTTCCGGGAGACAGGATATACAGGATGGGCGGGGATGAATTTCTCGCCGTGCAGCAAAACGGGGATGAAAATGAATTTGATATACAGGTTCAGTTATTCCGCCGTCTGGTTATGGAGAATAACTGTAAGGTTTCTATCGGCACCATGTGGCGGGAAAAGGCGGGAAAGGATTTCAATGAGCTTTTAAAAGAAGTCGATGGGAAAATGTATGTAGAAAAGAAAAATTTCTACATACAGACGAATTCAGAGAAGAAAGATACATTGCCGGAGGTAGCGCGGGACGAGATTCGCCATCCTTTCCTGAAGTTCATGCAGAATTACTACTTTGATGAGGACACATTTTTTAAAACGATTTCCTATCAGAAATTTACAAGCTATATATACTGCGGTGATCTGACGAAGAATATGTATTATATCTCAGATTCCATCAAAAACGATTTCAACTTTCCGGAAAATCTTGTGTACGACTTTACCTCTCTTCTGGAGCAGAGAATCGTGGAGACGGACAGGAAGTTTCATATTGATTACAGGAAAAATATGCTGAGTAAGAAAAAAACGTGGTACAGCGTACATTACCGCGTTTATAACAAGGACGGAATACCGGTGTGGGTTCACTGTCAGGGAATGTTGAAATGGAATGCAGACAAGACGAAACCCCTGTTTTTCTCTGCGTGTATGGAATTACTGGACGATGAATCAGAGGAAGAAAGCCTCTCAGTAAATCAGAATTTCTCCAAAGCCCTGAAAATCTTCACAGAAAATGAAGAGGGGTCAAAAGAAGTCCTGCTTATATGTGTCGCCCTCAATAATTTCTCTGTGATAAGCCAGCTTATGGGCAGCAGAAAAGGGGATAATATAATATGGGAGATTATGAGCCATATCAGGAAAGAGGCAAGCGGGAAAATCCGGCTGGTCAGGACAAGTGAAGCAAGATTTATTCTGCTGTCAGAGAATGTTCCGGATCCTTCTGAAAAGATCGAGCTGATCAAAGAGGCAGTGAGGAAGGTGTACATACAGAATCAGATATCCATTGTATATCCCTGCGCGATCGGGATACTGCACAGGCCCGAAGACGGGAGGGACGCGGAGACGCTGCTGGCAAAGTCGGACGTCGTTACACATGCGGCCAAGGGGATGCAGGATGTGCCTTACGTGGAGTTTTCTCAGGAACTGGCGGAGGAATATAAAGGCGAGAAGGAACTTTACATGGAGCTTAACCGCTGTATCAAGGAACGCTTTCAGAATTTCAGAATCGTTGTACAGCCTCAGGTAAAGGCGGACACCGGAAAGATTTACGGCGGAGAGGTGCTTCTGAGATGGAAATACAAGGGGGTGGACGTCCCGCCTGTGAAGTTCATTCCTATATTAGAAAAAAACGGGCTGATTATTCCGGTGGGAAAATGGATTGTTGCACAGGCAGCGGCTTTTGTCCGCCGTATTACAAAGATAATGCCTGATTTTAAGTTATCCTTTAACGTCAGCTATTACCAGATCAGCGATACCACATTTATTCCGTTTATCAGGAAAACAATAGAAAATCAGAAGATAAGCGGGAAAAATCTGATGATCGAACTGACGGAAACCCATTTCAATGAGATGCCTGAAAGACTGGAGACATTTATAAAAGAGTGCAAAAAGCTTGGCATAGGATTTGCTCTGGATGATTTTGGAAGCGCATATTCCAGCCTGCAGCTCCTCTTGCAGTATCCGGCTGATGTGATCAAGCTCGACCGGGAAATGACGAAAAAGATCATATCATCTTCTGAAAAAGTGGACTTCATCATGAGTATTATGTACGCATGCCATAAGTTCGGGAAGAAGATATGCGTCGAGGGTGTGGAGACCGGGGATGAGTTAAAGCTGGTACGGCAGACAGGATGTGACTTTATACAGGGGTTCTATTTCTACAGGCCGCTTGAAAAAGGCAGCTTTCTGGAGGTATTGCAGAAGGACCGTACAGAAAATCAGGAGGGGCGGAAGAAACAGGAGGTAAGAAAATGGGAGAGGAGACTTATGGAGGAAAAAAGGCAATAAGATTTGCCCTTGAAAATGGAGGCCTTAATATTCAGGCAATGTCAGAGGACAATGAATATCTGTTTTCTGCAACGATAGGGAAGGTCTTCGTGTGCGGGGAAGAGCTCAGGATAGACCTGCGCAGAGGAAAAGAGATTCCCGAGACGCTCGAGGAAAGAGATAAAATCAAGCTGGTAACAAAGAAGAAAAAAAGTGACCATATCTTCGTTATCAAAGGAGAGGTAACTGAGGTTGGAAAAACTTTCATCTATGTTACACTTAACGATGTGGAGGAGTACATAGAGGGCAGAAAGCATTTCCGCTTACCGATTAGAAATGAATGTTTTGTCAGGAGAAGCGACGGTTCGCAGAGAAAAGAACTGACCGCGGATATCAGTCTGACAGGCATCTGCATTATAAGCGCGGA
>ERZ1643251.1499-NODE-1499-length-26377-cov-6.329002_pt1 | contig 26377 bp, 24 predicted proteins | sample MGYA00579261_ERZ1643251 | MGnify/ENA primary metagenome ERZ1643251 (study PRJEB29033, sample SAMEA4952267) | chicken gut metagenome | biome: Broiler Chicken; feature: Gastrointestinal Tract; material: Caecum | place: Ireland | collected 2018 | study: Broiler... | reverse complement strand
CGTCGCAGTCCCGGATGGCGTCGGCGCCCCAGCGCTTCAGCAGGTCCAAAGTCTCCGGCACCACATCCACATCGGTGGGGATGGTGACGCGGCCGCGGTTTTTCGTCATGTCGTTCATAAATTACAGTCTCCTTGCCGTATGGTCTCTCAGCGTCCGCCCCGGGGATCATCCTCAAAGGGCTTGTTATAGATCATCAAAGCTGCCAGCAGCAGCACCACGCCCAGGATCATCAGTCCCAGGCCGCCCAGCTGGCCGGTCATTTTCCAGCCCACGATCACCAGGATCAGTCCTGCCACAAAAAAGGCGGTGATCAGGCTCAAACGCAGGCCCATATGCTCTTTCCAGAATTTCATCGTCTCACCTTAGCCTTTCAGACCGCCCACGGTCATACCCTGGGTCAGCTTCTTCTGGACGCAGATGTAAAGGATCAAGGTAGGCAGCATCACCATCACCAGTCCGGCGTACATGATACCGTACTGGGCGGCAGACTGCTGGGCCTGCATCAGGTTCAGCAAACCAACAGGCAGCGTCCGGGGACCGTTGGCGCTGCTGAGCAGAGTCAGGGAAATGATGTACTCGTTCCAGAAGGAGAGGAAATTGAAGAGGATGATGGTAATAATAGAGGGCTGGGCCATGGGGAAGATGATTTTCGTCATGGTCTTGCCGTAGCCCGCGCCGTCGATGTAGGCCGCTTCCTCAAAGTCATGAGGCAGCGTGGCAAAATAGCCGGAGAGAAGATAAATGGTAAAAGGCAGGGCGGTGGCGGCGTAAACAATCGCCAGCACCACGATATTGTTCAGCAGGAAGCTGCCGCCGAAGGTATTCTTCAGCCAGGTATCACCATCCCGGAGCATCAGGAAGATGGGGACAACGATGTAGTTAACGTTGATGAAAAGCCCGCCCATAAAGCACAGGTTCAGGAATTTCCGGAACCGGAAGCGGAACCGGGACAGACAGTAGGCCGCCGGCAGGGCTACCACCAGCAGGATGGCCAGAGCCAAAGCGGTAACAATCACGGAATTGAGCATATAGCTGCCCATGCTGGCCTTGTTCCAGGCGTCTACAAAGTTCTGCCAATGGAAGCCGGCAGGCAGGGTCCAGGGGTTGCCGTAGAACTCGCTGTTCTCCTTGACGGAGGCCAGGAACACCCACGCCACAGGGACGATAATGCTGATGGCCAGAAGGCTCAGCACCAGGTAAATGAAAATCCGATACAGGCGGTCGCCTGAGGTCTGCTTTTTCACAATTTCCACAATACTGCCTCCTTTCTCAGAATTCCAGGGGCTCCCGCTTGGTGACCTTGTTGACCAGGGCGGAGAGCAGGAAGGAGAACAGGAAGATCACCACGCCGATGGCCATGGAATAGCCATACAGGCCGGCGTCCTTCTGTCCGTACATATAGGAGAGGGCTACCTCGCTGGCGCCGTTGGGGCCGCCGGAGGTCATGGCCTTGACGAACAGGAAAGCCATGTTGATGGTGGAGATAATAAAGAAGGTCAGGGTGGTACGGATGTTGGTCCAGATCAGGGGCAGGGTGATCTGGAAGAACTGGGTCCACCGTCCGGCGCCGTCCAGAGCGGAACTCTCATAGAGGCTGTTGGGAACAGCGGCCATGGAGGCCATATACATAACCATATAATAGCCGATGGCCTGCCACACCATGGCAATGATAAGGCTTACCATTACCAGGCTCTCCCCCTTCCAGAGGATGGGGTTCGTCATATCCCGGAAGAGGCCGATAATGCTGTTGAGCATACCATTTTCCGGCTTATAGATGGCAGAGAAGATACCGGAAATAACAACCACGGACAGGATATTGGGAATATAAAACACAACACGGAAGAAGTTTTGCCCCACCAGCTTTTCCCGGGTCAGGATATTGGCGAATATCAAAGCCAGGGCAAAGGTAATGATGGTGACCACCACTACCAGCAAGATGGTGTTCTGCATGGACCGGATAAAGTTGGTATCCTTCATGAGGGCTGTAAAGTTGCCCATACCCACGAAGGTCTCCGTGGGGGAATAGGCACCTCTCTGAAACAGCGACATACGGAACACGTTGATGGTAGGCAGGATCATGAAAATGAAAAACAGGATCGTCGCCGGGGCCACGCACAGGGCAATAAAGCCGCTGCGCCGTCGGTTCGTTCTCACACACTCCGCTCCTTTCATATTTTCTCGAAAACGGCGGCGATGAGCATGCGCTCATCGCCGCCTTGACTCAAACTATGCTACCTGCGGCGAGGACTGAGGATCAGCCGACCAGGTTGGCACGCATCTGATCGCTGGCAGCCTTGACGTTGGCGATCCACTCTTCCTCAGTCAGGGTGCCCTCCACCAGGGAGTTGACGGGATCCAGGAATACCTCGCGGACAGTGCCCAGGCCGGGAACCGCGGTGTACGCAGCGAAGTTGCCCATAGCAGCCTTGGCGCCGTTGTCATAGATGGAGTAGAACATCACATTGTCACCCTCCAGCATGTCGGCCACGCCCAGCACAGGCTGGATGGCGCCGCCCTTGGCAAAGATCTCGCAGGCAGTGTCGCTGTACAGGAAGGCCAGGAACTGCTTGGCAGCGTCAATGTTCTGGGCGCCGGCAGGAATCCAGGCCTGCTCGAACCAGGTGTAGCTGTAACGGTCGCCGCCCTCAGTAGCAGCGGGCAGAGCAGTCATGCCCCACTGGAAGCCCTCAGCACGGGGAGCCTCAGCCATCTCGCCCACGATCCAGGTGCCGTTGGGCATGAACAGGGCCTTGTTGTCCAGAACCAGCTGCTGGTTCATGGTGAAGTCCTGATCGTTGGCCTGAGCAGGAGTGATGGGGTTGGTGTAGGAAGCCAGCTTGTTGATGATGTCGAAGCACTGCTGGGCCTCGGGAGTATCCCACACGCCCTCAGCGTAAGTGGTGGCCTCATTGAAGAACTCAGGGCCGCCCACAGTGTACATCAGAGCATACAGGAAAGCGTCAAAGTAACCAGTGGTGGGGTAAGTAAAGAGGGAGATGCCCTCAGCGGCAGCCTTGTCGCCCAGCTCCCACATCTCATCCCAAGTGGTGGGAACGTCCCAACCCTTCTCCTCGAAGAGACCGGCGTTGTAGAACAGGCCGCAGGGGGAGTAGAACATGGGGGCGAGATAGGTCTTGCCGTCGCCATAGGGGTTGGTGAGAGCGGTATCGGTGAAGCCGCCGGCCAGCTTGTCGGCCACGGTCACATCCTCGCCGGGAACGGTCATGGACAGAACATCGGTGATGTCGGCAATGTTCTTATCCTTGATGAACTGCTCGGTGAGGCCAGCCTCACGGCCGGTAGCCAGGTGAATGACGTCGGGGTAATCGCCGCCCTGCATGGAAGCGCCGATCACGTCCTCCAGGTTACGCTCCAGAGTGAGCTCAACCTGAATGCCGGTCTGAGCGGTGAAGGCGTCGCAGACTTCCTGCCACATACCGGGATAAGCTTCCTCGTAAGCGGACTCCAGAGCCGCTACCTTGATGGTGGTGGTCTCACCGGCATCGGAACCAGTGTCGCCAGTGTTGCCAGCATTACTACCGTTGCCGGCGTTGTTGGTGCTGTTGTTGCCGCCGCAGGCCACCAGGGCCAGGGTCATGACAACAGCCAGGACCAATGCTAATCCTTTTTTCATCATGTAATCCTCCCTAAAATGTGTATGTTCAGGCCCGGCATAGTACCAAATCCGGCCCAAACCTCGTGGAATGATTTCAGTATACTCTTTAAAAACAACATATCAATTCCTTTGTTGCGGCCTTTTTTAGCGATATTGCTCTTTTGTGATATTTGTCCCAAAATATTTTTTCTAAGAAAATCCTTTTTATCATTTCTGTGGTTTTTTCGTCTCTATCTTCCACTTCCTTCCAGATTCACGCCAGACGCTTTCTGGGAAAGGTGACGGTTTCCTCCATTGCTTACCAGCCCGTTTTCGTTTATAATGTATATGCTCGATTTGCAACACCTTGCAGCATCGTGCAAAATAGTGAAATTCTGCATCTGGAGAGGAGGGCTGGACATGCGGAACACCCCTTCGGATGAGCGTACCCCGTCCAAGCCTCAGCAGAGCGCCAAGCTTCTTTACGCCAATTCTGCCCGCTATGACCCCCACTGGCATTCCATGCCCCACACCCACCCCTGTGCGGAGCTGTTCTTTGTCGTGGGCGGAAAGGGCTCCTTTCACCTGCAAAATCAGGTGTATCCTGTCACCCAGGGGGATCTGGTAATCGTCAATACAGGCTTTGAACATACGGAAACCAGCGACATGGAGGCCCCCCTGGAATATATCGTCCTGGGAGTAGAAGGGCTGGAGGCTTTGTCCGCCCAGCCTGATTCCAGCGGCTGGGCCGCCATCAGTCTCCACGGCCTGGGCACGGATCTCACCCCCTACCTTCATTCCATCGTCCGGGAAATGGAGCTCCAGGAACCCGGCTTTCAGTCCATCTGCCAAAGTCTCCTGGAAGTGATCCTCACCCTTCTGACCCGTTATGCCAACTTTGCCTTTACCCTGGCAGACGGGGATAAAAAATCCAGCCGCGAGTGCGCCATGGTCCGCCGCTATATTGACGCTCACTTCAAGGAGAATCTCTCTCTGGATGAGCTGGCAGCTCTGGCCCACGTCAACAAGTACTATCTGGTACATACCTTTACCCGGGAATACGGTACCTCCCCCATCAACTACCTCATTTCCCGCCGGATCCAGGAAAGCCGACGCTTACTGGAATCTACCAATCACTCTCTTTCCCAAATTTCCCACATGCTGGGCTTCTCTTCCCCCAGCTACTTTTCCCAGGTATTCCGTAAGCAGATGGGAAAAAGCCCTCTGGAATATCGAAAGGATTCCAAGATCCAGCAAGCCAAGGCAGGTGAAAAGATTGGAGTATAATTCCCTGCGCCTGAAACGCCCGCTGACGGTCAGCGAGATTGTCACTGTCCATTATTTTGAATATGCCAGCAGCTATGCCTTTCCCGGTGAAAGCCACGACTTCTGGGAATTTCTGTATGTGGATAAAGGCTCCCTTTTTGTCACCGCCGGCAGCACCCGGAGGGAACTGAGCCAGGGCGAGCTGATCTTCCACGCTCCTGGGGAATTCCACGCCTTGGAGGCCAACGGCTCTGTGGCTCCCAATCTGGTGGTGGTAAGCTTCTGCTGCCAGTGTCCGGACATGGAGCTGTTTCGGGGGCGGACGTTTCGGGTGGGGCCCACCGAGCGTTCCCTGCTGGCCCGGATCGTCCGGGAAAGCACTTCCGCCTTTTCCACCCCTCTCAACGACCCCTGGACTTCCGGCCTGGAGCGAGCGGAGCGCGCCCCCTACGGCGGGGAGCAGCTGTTGGGAGCCGCCCTGGAGGAATTGCTCATCCGCCTCCTCCGTCGGGAGACACCGGAGCCTCCTCCGGAGCTCAGCGCCGGCGCTGACGACGTGGTGGACAAGGTCCTGCGGTATCTGGAGGAGCGGCTGAGCCAGCCCCTTACCCTGGAACAGGTCTGCCAGGACAACCTGATCAGCCGCAGCCAACTGCAAAAGCTCTTTCGTACCCGCACCGGCGGCGGTGTCATGGCCCAGTTCGGCCGCATGCGCATTGACGAAGCCCGGCGGATGATCCGTACCGGTGGATCCAATATGACGGAAATTGCCGCCGCTTTGGGCTATCAGTCTCTGTATTATTTCTCCCGACAGTTCAAAAAGCACACCGGTATGTCCCCCACCGAATATGCCCACAGCGTCAAAATGCTTTCCGAAGGTCTGGATGGACGATCCTGCAAACCGTCAGCCCCCGGATGTAGCTAATTGTGCAAATAATGGGCGAAACTGTCCATTTTCTTTCGGCCGGTTCTTCTCTACAATAGAGTCAGATAAAAGAGGTGGCAGACAAATCCGCCCGGGATTGAAAACCTGAAAAAAATAATCAAAAGGAGAATGTGTCATATGTCTATTCTGGTCAGCGGCGGCGCCGGCTATATCGGCAGCCACACCTGTGTAGAGCTTATCAACGCCGGCTACGATATCGTGGTGGCCGACAACCTGTCCAACGCCAGCGAGGAATCTCTGCGCCGGGTGGAGCAGATCACCGGCAAGGCCATCCCCTTTGTGAAGGCGGAGCTGTGCGATCCCGCCCAGGTGGAGGCCCTTTTCACCCAGTACCCCGACATTGACGCTGTAATCCATTTTGCCGGCCTCAAAGCGGTGGGCGAAAGTGTCCGCAAGCCTCTGGAGTATTACACCAACAACCTGGTGAATACCCTGATGCTCCTCAATGCCATGCGGACCCACGGCGTGAAGAATTTCGTCTTCTCCTCCTCCGCCACCGTCTACGGCGACCCCGCCAGCGTGCCCATCCGTGAGGACTTCCCCACCGGCGGCACTACCAACCCCTACGGCACCACCAAGCTCTTCATTGAGCGCATCCTCACCGACTACTGCGCCGCTGATCCCACCCTCAACGTGGCTCTGCTGCGTTACTTCAACCCCATCGGCGCCCACGAGTCCGGCCTTATCGGCGAAGACCCCAACGGTATTCCCAACAACCTGGTGCCCTATATCGCCCAGGTGGCCGTGGGCAAGCTGGAGAAGCTCCATGTCTTCGGCAACGACTATCCCACCAAGGACGGCACCGGTGTCCGGGATTACATCCATGTGGTGGACCTGGCCAAGGGCCATGTGGCGGCTCTGAAAAAGCTGGATACCAAGTGCGGCCTCTTTGTCTGCAACCTGGGTACCGGCAATGGATACAGCGTTCTGGATATCCTCCACGCCTACGAGAAGGCCTGCGGTAAGGAGCTGCCCTATGTCATCGATCCCCGCCGCCCCGGCGACATTGCCGAGTGCTACGCCGACCCTGCCAAGGCCTATGAGGAGATGGGCTGGAAGGCCCAGTACGGCATCGAGGAGATGTGTGCTTCCTCCTGGAAGTGGCAGTCCATGAACCCCAACGGCTATAAGGGCTGATCTTCCCGCACCGTTTTTCAGAACTGGTACGGACCTGCCGTGGCCTTACGGTGCGGCAGGTCCGTTTCCCCATGCTTGGGAGAAGTTTTATCACACATAAAAGAGATATGAGGAGGAACGTACCTATGAACAAACCGGTACTGGTGGTCATGGCCGCCGGCATGGGCAGCCGTTACGGCGGCCTTAAGCAGATTGACCCTGTGGGCAACCACAACCAGCTTATCATCGACTACTCCATCTATGACGCCCGCCGGGCGGGCTTTGAGACGGTGGTCTTTGTCATCAAGCACGAGATCGAGGATACCTTCAAGGCTGCCATCGGCGACCGGCTCAGCAAGGTCATCAATGTCAAATACGCTTTCCAGGAGCTTACCGACTTGCCCGCGGGCTATACCGTCCCCGAGGGCCGGGTGAAGCCTTGGGGCACCTGCCATGCCATCCTGGCCGCCCGCAAGGTGGTAGACGGCCCCTTCGCCGTTGTCAATGCCGACGACTATTACGGCCCTGAAGCTTTCCGTGAAATTTATCAGTACCTGGAGAGCCACAGCGACCAGGAAGGCTGCTATGAGTTTGCCATGGTGGGCTACCGTCTGGGCAACACCGTCACTGAGCACGGCCATGTGGCCCGGGGCGTGTGCGAGGAGGACGAAAACAACTACCTGATCCGGGTCACGGAGCGCACCAAGATTGAAAAGGACGGTGACAACGCCCGCTTCACCGAGGATGACGGCAAGACCTGGACGCCCCTCTCCGGCGACACCATCGTATCCATGAACCTCTGGGGCTTCACCCGCAGCTTCCTCACCGAGGCGGATCAGCGCTTCCCTGCTTTCCTGGACAAGGCCCTTCAGGAAAATCCTATCAAGGGCGAATATTTCCTCCCCAGCGTAGTCACTCAGCTGCTGGAAGAGAAAAAGGCCCGGGTAAAGGTCCTGCGCAGCAGCGACAAGTGGTACGGCGTTACCTATAAAGAAGACAAGCCCGTGGTGGTGGCTGCCATCGCGGAGAAAACTGCGTCGGGCCTCTACCCCGACAAGCTCTGGGAGGTATGAGATCATGCAGCAGGCTGAACATTTCTTGCAGGACGCCCTGGCCGCCTTTGACTTTGGCGGCGAGATCGTAGGTGCCGTCCGCTACGGCTCCGGCCACATCAACGACACCTTCTGTGTCCACACTCAGCCCGGCGAGGATCCCTGCCGGCGGTTTATTCTCCAGCGTATCAGCGCCGCCGCTTTCCATCATCCTGACCAGGTTATGAGCAACATCGCCGGTGTCACTGCCTATCTAGCCAAGGCCATTGCCGCTGCCGGCGGTGACCCCAGCCGGGAAACCATGACTGTGGTTCCCACCCGGGACGGTAAGAGCTTCTATACCGACAGCGAGGGCGGCGCCTGGCGTGTCTACCCCTTCATTGAGGGAACCATCTGCCTCCAGGCCGCGGAGACTCCTGAGCTGTTTGCCGCCTCCGCCCGGATTTTCGGCCGCTTTCAGCGGATGCTTAAGGACTACCCCGCGGATACCCTCTATGAGACCATTCCTCGCTTCCACGACACCGAGGACCGGCTGGCCAAGCTGAAGGCAGCGGTGGCCGCGGACGCCATGGGCCGGGTGAAGGATGTACAGCCGGAGCTGGAATTTGTGAAAAAGCGGGAGGCGGACTGTTCTGTGGCTCTCCAGGCCCTGCGGGATGGAAAGCTCCCCCTGCGGGTGACCCACAACGACACCAAGCTCAACAACGTCCTTATTGGCCGCGAGAGTGGCGAAGGTATTTGCGTCATTGACCTGGACACTGTGATGCCCGGCCTCTCCATCAACGACTTTGGCGACTCCATCCGCTTCGGAGCCAACCACAGTGCTGAGGATGAGCAGGATCTGTCCAAAGTGAACTTTGATCTTTCTCTGTACGAGGTGTACACCCAGGGCTTTCTGGAGGGCGCCGGCGGTGCCCTGACCCAAGCGGAGCTGGACTATCTTCCCTGGGGTGCCAAGCTTATGACCCTGGAATGTGGCATTCGCTTCCTCACTGATTATCTGGAGGGCGACCACTACTTCCGCATCCACCGGGAAGGCCAGAACCTGGATCGCTGCCGGACCCAGTTCAAGCTGGTGGCCGACATGGAGGAGCAGTGGGAAGCCATGAAGGCCGTGGTGGATAAGTACCGCTGATTTTCCCGGGAAATCAGAAGTCACTTACATATTAAAAAACCATCCCCGCACCGCTTTCCTGCGGTGCGGGGATGGTTTTTCTGTTTAGAAGCCTGCGTTTTAACAGCTCAAAGTCGGTGCTTCCACTTTATTCGGACGGGTCAGCCGATGGCAGCAATAGAGGTATGCCGGTATCAGGAACAGATCCGCCAGTACCCAGGCCGCCGGAGAAGCATAACAGGCAGCGGCAAAGCCAAAGGCAGGTACCAGGCAGCTTACCCCTGCCCGGGCCGCCATCTCCAGTACCCCCGCCAGTGTGGCCAGAGGGGAGAAGCCCATGCCCTGAATCGTGAAGCGAACGATATTGACCAGAGACAGGGGGAAGAAAAACAGGGCGCTGATAATCAGATACTGACGGGCCAGCGGCAGCAGGGACGCGCTTTCCGCATCCAGGAACAGCATATTGAGGGGATCTGCCAAGAAGTACAAAGCTGCCAGGGATACAACAGAGTAGATAGCTCCCAGCAGCACACAGGCGCGCATTCCCTGGTGGAGCCGCTCCCATTTGGCAGCGCCTACATTCTGTCCACCGTAGGTGGCCATGGTGGATCCCATAGCGTCAAAGGGGCAGCAAACGAACATGGATACCTTGCTGGCAGCGGTAACGGCGGTGACATACATGGTTCCCAGGCCGTTGACTGCCGCCTGGATCATAACGCTGCCAATGGCGGTAATGGAATACTGGAGTCCCATAGGAAGGCCCATCAGGCACAGGTTCGCCATCCGCTTTCTGTCCCAGCGCCAGTCCTCCCGGCTCATCTTCAGAATGGGGAAGCCCCGGCACATACGCACCAGGCACCCCACCCCCGCCAGCAGCTGGGCCAGCACTGTTGCGAAAGCCGCGCCAAACACATCCATATGGAAGTTGAGGATAAACACTACATCCAGCACAATGTTTACCAGGGAGGCAACGATCAGCCAGATCACTGGGGTCCGGCTGTCCCCCATGGCCCGCAGCACCGCAGCGGCGTAGTTATACAGGAAGTAGGCAGGCAGGCCCGCAAAAATAGTGACGATATACAGGTAGGAACGCTGGAAAATGTCGGTGGGGGTATTCATGGCGGTCAGGATGTCCTGGCAGAAAATCACCGTGGCGGCAGTCAGGGCAGCGCCGAAAAGGATGCACAGCCAGGTGCCGCCGGTAACATACCGCCGCAGCTCCTGCTGATCCCCGGCGCCAAATTGCTGGGCCACCGGGATGGCAAAGCCGCCGCAGATTCCGGCGCAGAAGCCTACCACCAGGAAGTTGATGGAACCGGTGGCCCCCACGGCAGCCAGGGCCGCACCCCCCAGTGTCTTTCCTACGATGGCAGTGTCCACCACATTATACATCTGCTGGAACAGATAGCCAAACAGCAGCGGAATACCAAAGCTCAATATCAGCCGCATGGGGCTGCCCTTGGTCAGGTCTTTTGTCATAAGCGCAACCTCTCTTTAAGATCAAATGTCGTTCGTAATCAGCATGATTATAGAGGTTTCCGCCAGAAAAGCAAGCGTCATTTTATGTAATATTGTTTTTTCTCAGGGATTGTCCCTTGTGCAGAATGTTCTGCTGCTCTGAACGGCTCCGTGGGATATTCCCACCAACTGAATGCAGCCCCCCCAGCTGACTGCCTGCGGCGGAGTTTTCATCAATTTTTGTCTCCCGGGGGCTTTCAATGGCTGGACAAATGTGGTAGAGTATACGCAGTAAAAATCTATATGAAAAGGAGAAAAAACGATGCTCAGAACAAACCGTGAAGATCTTCCTATGCTGCTGGTCCAGGGCCAGGTGCGCCACTCCAAGGGGAGCATGGCCTACCGCCACACCATTGACGGCGAGCCCTTTACCCTGCCGGGTACCGGCGGCATCACCCTCAACGCCAAGATCGGCGACCGGTGCGTAGGCTGGGCCGCCGACCACCTGGAGCCCGGCGTCACCGCCCGGAATGAGAACGACGAATACAACGCCGCCCTTCAGGGACTCAGCTGCATCGGCAACACCGCCATTGTCACCAGCGGCGATGCCAAGGGCGCCCGGGGCTTTGTCACCGGCAAGCACGGCGGCTGCGAGCACCTGCTGTGCTACTTTGACCAGGAAACTATGGAGAAAATGTCCATCGGCGACAAGATTGATGTGCGCAGCCAGGGCCAGGGCATGAAGCTGCTGGACTACCCGGATATCCTGCTGCGGAACATGAGCCCGGAGCTGCTGGAGAAGATGAACATTACCGAGGTGGATGGTAAGCTGCGGGTAGGCGTGGCCAAGATCGTGCCCGGCTGCATTATGGGTTCCGGCCTGGGGGCCTCCACCTCCTACTACGGCGACTACGACATTACCCTCCACGACAAGAAGCTGTCCGCTGAATATGGCCTGGACAAGCTGCGCTTCGGCGACATCGTGGCTATTCTGGACGCGGACACCCGCTACGGCCGCAACTTCATCACCGGCGCTATTACCATCGGCGTAGTGGTCCACTCCGACTGCATCCTCGCTGGCCACGGCCCTGGCGTCACCACTCTCATGACCTGCAAGACACCTCTCATCGAGGCTGTCATCGACGAGGGCGCCAACCTGGCAGACTACTTCGTCAAATAAGAAATATATCTGCAAAAAAGGGAAGGCCTATGGAGGCCTTCCCTTTTTCTTCTGATTTCTATTCTTCTGTTGGCTCCATTCCCCGGAAAGGTTCCGCCCTTTCAGAGAATTGCCTCAGCGGATAACCTTCTGGATATCCTCGCTGCGGCCCAGCACCAGGAGATGCTCCTCCTCCCGGAACATATAGTCCGGGTGAAGGTTGGGGCGGATGACGCCGTCCTTGATAACCGCAATCACCGTCATATTGTATTTCACCCGGAAATTCAGCTCCTTCAGGCTCTTGCCCAGCCAGCGCTTAAGGGGCTGAAGCTCATAGATGGAATAGTCCGCGTTAAGGCGGATGCAGTCGAAGATATTGTCCGAGCTGGCACTGACGGCAATGCTGGTGGCGATTTCCCGCTCGGGATAGATGATCTCATCGGCGCCATTGCGCAAAAGGAACTTGGCATGGGTGTCGTCATCCGCCTTGCTGAATACCCGTTTGGCCCCCAGCTCCTTGAGGAGGCTGGTGATCTGGAGGCTGCTGAGGACATTGGATCCCAGGCACACAAAGCACACGTCAAAATTGTCCACACTGAAGGACCGCAGTACATCCACGTTGGTACAGTCCCCCACTTTGGCGCTGACCACATAGGGCAGCACATCCTCCAGAGCCTCTCCGGACTTGTCCACCGCCATGATCTCACAGCGCTGTTGGGCAAGAGCATGGCACAGGTGGTGGCCGAAGGATCCCAGGCCAATAATCAAAAATGACTTCATCGCAAGCAATCTCCCTTTCTCAACCGATTGTAATCCGTTCCTGAGGCAGCGTCACCGGCGGCAGAGCCTTCTTCTCCAGCAGAGCCACCGCAAAGGAAATACTGCCTACCCGGCCGCAGTACATCAGGAAAATAATGACGGCCCGGCTGAACTGGGACAGGCTCCGGGTCACGCCGGTGCTCATACCCACCGTACCGATGGCGGAAAACGCCTCAAACAATACATCTGTCAGCGGCAGGGTCTGCACACCGCAGATCAGCAGCACTCCGCCCAGCACCAGGAACAGGTTGGTAAACAGTACAGACGTGGCCTTCTTCAACGCGTCATCCCCGATACTGCGGCCAAAAATATGGGTGCTCTGCTCCCGCCGCACACCGGCAATGGTATGGAGCAGGATCACCGCAATGGTAGTGGTCTTGATACCGCCGGCAGTGGAACCAGGGCTGCCGCCGATGAACATAAGGGCCATGGTCAAAAGGAGGCTCCCAGAGCTGAGGGAAGCGGTGTCAGTGGTATTGAAGCCGGCGGTGCGGGGCGTAACGGCGTCGAACAGCGCCGCCAGGATCTGCTCTCCCAGAGGCCGCCCCGCCCCCAAATTGTTCCGCTCGAAGAGGAAAAACAGCAGCGCGCTGCCAAAAATCAGCAGTGTGGTGGTGAAAAGCACCACCTTGGTCTGCAGTCGGTAGTGCCGCCAGTGCCAGCGGTTGCGCAGCACATCATCCCACACCAGGAAACCAATACCACCTACGATGATCAGGCCCATCAAGGTAAGGCTTACCAGAGGGTCGTCCACATAGGCCACAAAGGAGGAGTACTTCCCGCTGTGGGGGCCCATAAGATCAAAGCCCGCATTACAGAAAGCGGAAACGGAATGCCATATTCCATAGTAAATTCCCCGCTCCAGGCCAAAATCCTCCACAAAGCGCAGGGACAGCAGCACCGCTCCCAGGCCCTCCACCAGCAATGTACCGAAAAAGATCCGCTTAACGAAGGGGATGATGCCGCTGAGCTGGTAGTGACTGATGCTCTCCACCACCACCTCCCGCTGCCGCAAGCCCAGCCGCCGCCGCAGCAGCAGCATAAACAACGTGGCAATGGTCATAAAGCCCAGGCCGCCCACCTGGATCATGGCAATGATTACGATCTGGCCAAACACACTCCAGTAGGTACCGGTATCCTGTACCACCAGGCCGGTAACGCAGGTAGCAGAGGTAGCCGTAAACAAGGCGTCTCCAAAGGAAGCACCTCCGGGAACTTGGGTGGAAAACGGCAGCATCAGCAAAAATGTCCCCACCAGAATGATAATGAAAAAACCAAGGGCAATAATCTGCAAGCTGGAAAGTTTGGCTTTTTCCGCTCGCTTCTCTTCAACACAGGAAACCGCCTCCTCCCTTTGGGTATTCTGTCCCCGGCCCATTCCGGGGAGAGCTTTGCGCTTCCTGACAGCCCAACCCAGGCGGACGGAGGCCCAAACAGCGAATAGCGGCCCATTCAAAGCCGGTATCCACACAGCAATAGAGCCTCATGGTACCACAGTTCATAAAGGAGCGCAATAGCCGCCCCTTCCTTCTCCCAGGAACTTCATGGCAAAAAACAGCCCGGCCAATGTATCTGGCCGGGCTGAGACATTCCAACAAATCAGCTTCTTTACAGGGACGCCGGCAGATCGGTACTGCCAGCGCCGGAACTTCCCTCTCCCGCGGCAGCGCCGCCTTCAGGGGCAGGCGTCTCCTGCGGGTTCTCCTCTCCGGATGGCGCAGCTGGGACTGAGGGCTTTTCCGGCCGGACCGTTTCCGCCCCGCCGGAGCCGTCCAGGACAACTGTATCGCCGGGAACTTCTGTGGAGCCTGGATCGGCAGGATCTGTTCCGCCGTCTGGCTTTCCGGGCTGCGCCTCACCAGCCGGAGGCTGGACCGTCTCATCAGAGTGGACGCTGTCTGCCGCCTCATCTTTTGTCCCGTTCCCTCCGGCAGATCCATCGGGCAGCACCGCCGGCGTATCTGTCCGGCCATGGGTGGTAAAATATGTATATCCGAAAAATTCACCAGGTTCCAGCAGCTCGCCGTAATAGTAGGCCATCAGTTCGCTGACAGTAACCAACTGATACCCCTTCTCTATCAGCCAGGGGACCAGAACACGCACCGCTTCCACCGTGCTTTCATAGATGCTGTGGAGCAGGACAACTTCTCCGTCCAGGCTGTCAAGGGACTGGACATAGGAGACGACCTTATCCGTGTCCTTGCTCATCCAATCCTCTGTATCCACCGTCCAGGTGATCACCGTGCGGCCAGTACCGTGTTTTACGGTCTTGTTCACTGCGCCGTAGGGCGGGCGCACCAGAGTGGGCGCAAATCCCACCGCATTGATGAAAGCCTCATCTGCCGTATCCAGGTCCTTTTCCAGAGCCGATGCATTGAGCTTGCTGAGGTCCTTGTGGGCGTTGGAGTGACTTCCGATCTCACAGCCCAGCTCCGCCATGCGGCTGAGCGGCTCAGGGCAGTTGGCTACATTGCGGCCCACCTCAAAGAAGGTGGCCACAGCGTGGTTTTCTTCTAGGATATCCAGAATCTGATCGGTATACACCGCATGGGGGCCATCATCAAAGGTCAGAGCCACCATAGGCTTGGTGGGATCTATTGTACGGACATAGGGCTCTTCCGGTTCCTGAGGAGGGTCTGTGGACGGCACATCCACCGGGAGATCTGTCTCACCCTCGTCAGGCTCCTGTACATCCGGCTCCTCCGGCACAGAGGGCTCCTCTTTGCCGTCCGTCACACCGGCGATCCCCCCTGGATGGGAAGGCACCTGAGGCTCCTCTCCCCGGAGAGGGTGCTCCGCATGATCAACACCGGCCGCACCGGCAACTCTGCCTCCACAGGCGGTACAGCCCAGCAGAAGAGCAACTATTAATAAAAAGGAAAAGACACGTTTCATGGCAAGGGGGCCTTCCTTCGACAGTATTTTGCATAATCCTATTATCCATGGAAGCGTCCCCAAAAGCAAGGCAGAAATTATGAAGAATTGTAAAGGTTTGGTGACAATAGTTACAGATCTTCGTCATGGCTGTGGTGAGGCTTGTAGGGCGCATACCACATATTCCAGTGAAGCGAATAGGCCCGGTAGGCCTCTTCCCCGGCACAAAGAACGGTGAGGCTCTCCACCTCTGGGTGGTCATACAAAACATCCATGACGGCCTTCAGCACGGCAGCGGCTGCCCGGGCCGTGGGAAATCCCAGGCTCTCCGTGGTGAAACAAGACATGGTCAGTTCCCGTTCCCCCTGCTCCAAGGCCCATTCCAGCTGGGAAACATACCACTGGGCCAACTCCTCCGGAGAGGCCAGATAGATCAGCGGCATAGGCAGCTGCCCGGCCTGCTTTACAGTGACTTTTTCCGTCATCCGTGTTGCCTCCTTAGCATTTTGTTTACATAATTTACAGTTTCTTCATCAATGACATCGGTTTGTAACTTGAGGGCAGGTCTGAAATTTGGTATACTTTGTCTCAGGAACAACGCTGGATCAGGCCCAGAGCGCATCGTCCCTCCGGCCGGATTCCGGTTTTTACAGGAAAGGAGACAACCATGCAGAAGATCGTACCATCTTATAGCGGCACCCTGCGCAGCCATCTTGTAGAGGTCCCCCAGTGCATCGCTGAATGCACCGGTATCCGGATCTTCGGCCGGCGGATTAAGTCCCTGGTGTTTTCTACCGATGTGGCCATCATCAAAAACATCAACGGCGACGCCATTATCGCCGTCTACCCCTTCACCCCCCAGCCCAGCATTGCCCAGGCCATTATCAACGTATCGGACGTGCCGGTGTTTGTTGGTGTAGGCGGCGGCGTTACCAATGGCCGGCGCAGCGTGCGTCTGGCTACCTACGCTGAGCATCAGGGCGCCTTCGGCGTGGTGGTCAACGCCCCTATCGCTGATGAAACCATTGCCCAGATCAAGGATGTAGTGGATATCCCGGTAATCGCCACCATTGTCTCCAGTCAGATGGATGTAGCCAAGCGCATTGCCAACGGAGCAGACATCCTCAACGTGTCCGGGGCAGCCTATACACCGGAGATCGTCCGCCAGATCCGCCAGCAGTTCCCTGACATTCCCATCATCGCCACCGGCGGCCCCACAGACGAGAGCATTATGGAAACCATCCGCGCCGGTGCTAACGCCATTACTTACACCCCGCCCACCAACGGCGAGCTCTTTGCTGAAAGCATGCGCCGCTATCGGGCCCGGTATGCGACAGAGGAGTGACAACCGTCACTCCTCTGTTTCTTTTTCCTCAGCTGCTTCCGTCCCCTCAGCCCCAGAGGAAAGGGGCAGGTCCACCAGCCCCTCCAGATCCGCAGTGGTTATGGTCAGGATATCCTCATCAGTGGGAGCGGCCAGAGCCGCCACCCGGTTGGCCTGGTTGGCCACAATCCGCTCAAAGAGATTGCGTACGTCCCGGGCATTGCCGAAGTTCTCATCCCGGTCCTCATACAGCTCCTCCAGATGCTCCCGGATTGCCTGGTCAGCCTTCTCGTCCAGCCGGTAGTCATTGCTCTTTACCCGCCCAAGGAAAATCTCATAGAGCTGCGCTCCGTTGTAGTCCTCAAAAAACAGGTACTTATTGAACCGGGACTTGAGTCCCGGGTTGCTGTCAATAAACCGCGGCATAAGGCTGGCGTATCCCGCCACGATGACCACAAAATCATCCCGGTGGTCCTCCATGGCCTTGAGGATCGTGTCGATGGCCTCCTGGCCAAAGTCCTTATCAGCGTTTTCCGGAGCCAGGGTATAGGCTTCGTCAATAAACAGCACGCCGCCCAGGGCCTTTTGGATCACCTCCTGGGTCTTGATGGCCGTTTGGCCCACATAGCCCGCCACCAGGCCGCTGCGATCCACCTCCACCAGGTGTCCCTTGCTGAGAAGGCCCAGGGCGCTGAAGATCTTTCCCACAATCCGGGCCACGGTGGTCTTGCCGGTGCCGGGATTGCCGGAGAACACCAGGTGGAGAGACAGCTCCGGACATTTGAGACCCCGCTCCTTCCGCAGCGTCCGCACCTTCACCAGGTTCACCAGGCTGTCCACGTCCTTCTTCACCGCGTCCAGGCCGATGAGGCTGTCCAGCTCCGCCATAGCCTCCTCCAGGGTGGGCTTGGGGGGCTCCGGCGCTTGCTCTGCTCCGGCATCGCCGCTCCCCGCCTCCGCTCCGGAGGGACTTTCCTCCGCCGGAGCCCCTTCCTCCGGCTCCGGGGACACAGGCAGAGGATCCAGAGGGCTGAAACCAGAGGATTGAGACGGCTTTTGGTTCGGCGTCTGGTTAGGCGTCCCAAAAAAATCACCATACAGGGAACGGGATCTGTCCCGGGAAATTACCTTGCTGAATTCGTCCATAATATCATTGAGCTCACGGGCGGCCTCTTCGTGGCTGCGGCGGATCCCGCCCAGGTAGTGCTCCGGCCCCGGAGTAAGGGTAATGGCGGGCACCCCCGCCTTGTCGCACACCTCCGTCAGCTGGTTATACAGCAGCGTGATCCGCCGGCTCTCTCCAAAGGAAAAGTCTCCGTCACAGGCTGCAAAGAGCATCAGGAGGTTCTTCTGGACTTCCGCAAAGGTACGGCTGTTGCTGGTGCCGCGGCGAACGTCGTTTTCCGCCAGCTTCTGGAAAAACTCCGGTACGCCCACCGTATAGCCCGGGTTCTCCCGGTAATAGCTGATGGCCTTTTCAAATTGTCCATCGGTAAAGCGCACAGGCTGGCTGGTATAAATCTGACTGATGGCCGCCACGCCGCCGCCCCGGCCAGGCGTCCCTGCCCACAAGCAGAGGGCACAGGCCCGGAAATAGGCGTCCACCTCCTGGGTGGAGATCCCCAACTCCGGTGGAATACTCTGGCAAAAATGGCTGACGCTGTCGGCATAGTCCTGATGAAATTTCCTGTTCATGGATACCTCCGTCACCACGGGTTGTCGTTGGGGTTAAGTATAACACACTCCACCCCGGAAATAAAGTAGCTTTCCTTCCCCTGCTCTGCCTTAGGGAAAATTTAATACGGTCTGTACTTGACGGCAGAGGCGGAACAAGATAGGATAAAGAAAATGGGCGTTTAGGCGCAGGCATATACACGTCGGCACCTTATTGGCGTACCCTATGCCCCCTGTCTTACACCGGCGTCCACGGAGGTCATTGCTTATGGAAATTTCCCGTGCAACCATGAAAAAACTGCTGCTGCTGATCGCTTTTGCCGCCCTGGCTTTTACCGCCTTCCAATGGATCGACGGCATGGCGGTGGCACTGAGCTTTCTGGCAGAGCTTCTCTCCCCCTTCCTGGGCGGGGCAGCCCTGGCCTTTATCCTTAACGTACCCATGCGCTTTCTGGAGCGCAATCTTTTCTCCTGGGCGGGAAAAAACCGCAGCGGAAAGGATCGTCTGCCCAAGAGCCTGGTACGCATTCTCAGCCTGCTTTTGACCTTTGTACTGGTGGCTCTGGTTCTGATGGTTCTGGTGCTGGTAATTATGCCGCAGCTGACAGAAACCATTTCCGGCCTCACTGTTACCATACAAAACGCGGTAACTCAATTCCTTATGTGGGCAGAAGACCAGTTCTCCAATAACCCTCAGGTAGCCCAATGGCTGGAGAATCTGACCATTGATTGGCGCTCCATTGACTGGGAGTCCATTCTCTCCGGGGTGGCTGATTTCCTGCGCAACGGCGCCGGTGACGTTCTCAATTCCACCATTTCCGCCGCTAAAAGTATGGTCAGCGTCCTTACCTCTTCTTTCATTGCCTTTGTTTTCGCCTGTTATATCCTGCTGCAGAAGGAAAAACTGGGGCTCCAGTGCCGCAAGGTGCTTTATGCCATCCTTCCCACGGAAGCTGCCCACCAGGTTATCCGGGTGTGCAGCCTCAGCCACCGGGTGTTCTCCAGCTTTATCACCGGCCAGTGCGTGGAGGCGGTGATTCTGGGCACCGTGTTCTTTGTGGCCATGTCCATTCTCAAGATGCCCTATACTTTGCTGGTAGGCTGTCTTATCTCCGTCACCGCCCTGATCCCCATTGTGGGAGCCTTCATCGGCTGCGCTGTGGGTGCGTTCCTGATCCTGATGGTCTCTCCCATGCAGGCGCTGATTTTCGTGGTCATGTTCCTGATCCTTCAGCAGGTGGAAGGAAACCTCATTTATCCCCACGTAGTAGGCAGCTCTGTGGGCCTTCCTTCTATCTGGGTTCTCTTCGCCGTTACCATCGGCGGCAGCCTTATGGGCGTTGTGGGCATGCTGCTGTTTATCCCGCTGACCTCCGTGATCTACACCTTGTTCCGGGAATTTGTGTACCATCGGCTTCAGGAGCGGCACATCAAGGTAAAATAAGCTCACCAGACTTTTTTGATAATCAGAAAGAGGCGGCAGCCCTGTGTAAGGGCTGCCGCCTCTTCTTTCGTTGTATTCTGGGAGGGATCCCTAAGGCAGGGTACCTTTGCCCCCCTGGCAATTATCCCTGAGCAGCGTCCCGCTCTGCCGCTTGGCGCGCCTCCCGCTCTCTCTTCCATCCCATCACGCTGGGATAGCGGGAAGTATCCAAATGGGGAACGGCCCGGGCGGCGCTCATGCTGTCCACAAAGTCCGGAATGGCCCCGTACTGGATATAGTCCATTTTCTCCAGAATTTCATTGATCTCCCCCAGACGGTCCCGGTCCAGCAGAAGGGTTCGGGCTCCCTCCAGTGAGCTGTTGCCTACACAGGCCACCTTCTCCTCCGGCAGGTCCGGGTACAGCCCAATCGTCACTGCCGAGGAGGTGCGGATATAGGTGCCGAAGGCCCCCGCCACATAGAACTTCTCCACATCGTCAAAGGTCATGCCAATGGCCTTGAGCATATATTCCACCATGGTGTAGGCCGCGGCCTTGGTGGCCAGGAACTGCTCAATGTCACTCTGGTAGAACAGCAGAGGCTTTCCATCCGCCGTCTCCTCCCCGTCGGCATAGCGGTAGGCCAGCTCCCCCTCCGCCTCCACTATCCGCTGGGAGGCCTCCGGCAGCAGCTTGCCGCGAAAATCCATGATGCCTTCCAGGAACAGCTCTGCCAGAAGATCCACAATGCCCGAGCCGCACAGTCCCCGGGCCTTCTCCTCGCCGATGACCTGCAGCGTCACCTGTTCCCCCCGGATATCCACCCGTTCCACCGCTCCGGGCCCGGCACACATACCGGTACGGATCACGCCGCCCTCCAGAGCTGGCCCGGCAGCGCCGGCTCCTGCCAGCAGAAAATCCTGGCAGCCCGCCACCAGCTCCCCATTGGTGCCGATATCAAAAAACAGCCGGATCTCCGGGGAGCGGGCAATATCGGTGGCCACCACGCCGCTGATAATATCCCCGCCCATATAGTTGGCCCGGGAGGGATAGAGGTATACCAGCCCCGCAAGCTCCAGCCCCAGCTCCGCTCCGGTGAGGAATCCCGGCTCCGCCGCCACCGGCGCATAGGGGGAAAGGAACAAGGGAAAGCCATCCAACCCCAGAAGAAAATGGGTCATCACTGTGTTCCCCGCCAGCACCATGGCGGCACAGCGGCTCACATCCACGCCTGACGCCTCCGTCAGATGGCCCATCAGCTCATTGAGGGTATCCACAGCAGCCTGGCGCAGTTCCTCCAAATGGGATGGGTTATCTTTGGCATAAAAGATTCGGGTAAGCACATCAGATCCCAGCGCCGTCTGCCGGTTATACATACTTTCCTTGGCCACCACAGTCCCGGAATTCAGATCCACCAGCTCCATGGTCACGCTGGTACTTCCCAGATCCACCGCCAGGCCGTAGTGCCAGGCAGTGGTGTCCCCTCTCTCCAGATCCGCCAGCCTCCACCGCTCCCCATTCCAAATCAGGGTAACCGTCAATTTCCCTTCCGCTGTCCGGCAAAGGGGATACAACCGCTGAAGCTGCGCCAGCGGGATCTCCACAGGGCCAAATTCCGCCGCCAGGGCGTCCAGCAGCCGACGTTGGTCGCTGCGGGCATCCTCCTCCGTGGGCATGTCCAAAACCAAATATCGCTTTTCACTCAAGGGCTTCATAGCCACGTCCTTTCCCGGATCCGGTCCCCTCTGCAAGCCATGCCGCCGGGGCTCTGCTGCGGATTCCTGTCATAGAAAAAGCGGGGCAACTGCCCCGCCGTATAGTATCTCACGTTTTCTTACGTTTTCACGCCAATATCCTGCTGCGGCTTTCACGCCGGAACCTGCGCCTTACCCACGGCCGCTTTCCCGCCGCTCCAGCCACCAGGCCGCCAGCCGCACGCCGGCAAAAAGAAGCATCACCACGGCAAGGCCCAGCACCAGCGACAAAACGCTCTCCTGGGTGAGCACAGCCGCAATCATCACGCCGAACCCCATCAGGATCCAGTCGTACCCCTCTCCCTTGCGGTATTCCATGATCCTTCCCCCTCCGTACAAGGCGGCCAGGCAGGGATCCGCCCACCCGGCGTCCTGTCAAACTGGTTGTATTATACCCCAGGATACGCCGGCTGTCAAACCCCGGTGCTGCTGGCCGGCAAAAAAGCGCCCCTTGACTTTTGCGGGAAAAACGCCGGACACCCACAAAAAGGCTCCTCTCTCACTCCAGGCCCTCCGGTCTGATATCCAGAAACGGCACTTTTTTCCGCATAGCGTACTCCAGTGTACGGCGGGTGCCCCCCTCCGCCCCATCATATACGGCGATGATCAAACCGCTGTGATCCACCATGTACCGGTTTCGCCGGTGCATACAGTCCGGCGTATACTGACCCTGGACCATGGTTTCGTAGTCGCAGCGGTCCACCAGGGCCTGCCAGCGGCGGCGATCTTCCTCGGGCCAGGCCCGGCTCTGGGTGGGACAAGGGATGGCAGCCTCCAGGGTAATATCCGTCCGCTCCGCCCGCAGAGCCAACACCACCTCTGCAAAGTAAAAATCACAGCCCCGGGCCATGCCGCAGATAAAATGGCGGTACCCCTCCTCATAGGCGGCCTCCACCGCATCCTGAATGGCATCCTTCAGCTGAACGCAGCGGGGATCTCCCTCATCTGTTCCCCAAGGCAGCTTCTCCGGCCGATGGCCGGTAAAGCAGCAGGCCTTTCTCCTCTCCCTCATCAGCGCGGTCCTCCCACCTTGTTTTCCTTTATTATAGAACATACATTCTATTTTGTAAAGAAAATAATCCTTGCATTTTTCCGCAGGATGCGTATAATGAATACGACAACCGAATCATTCATCTTCAGGGCGGGGTGTAAATCCCCACCGGCGGTGATGGGCCAAAGGCCCTCAGTCCGCGACCGCGTAAGCGTTGAACCGGTGCGATTCCGGTACCGACAGTAATAGTCTGGATGGAAGAAGATGTGCGCACTCGTTTGCGGCAGTACTCCGGGGATGGATTGTCTTTCGGGGGTTACTATCTATCCGCAAAGGAGTGTTTTTTATGTCCCTGTCCACAAAAACCCACAAGATTGCTGTCACCGCCATTCTCAGTGCGGTGGCCACCGTCCTCATGTTCGTCTCTTTCCCCATTCCCTTCCTGATCCCGCCCTTTGTTAAGATGGACTTTTCCGAGCTGCCCGCCCTGCTGGCAGCCTTCAGCATGGGCCCCATCAGCGGCCTTATGGTGTGCCTGGTGAAAAACCTCATCAACCTTCTCTTTACCACCACCAGCGGCGTAGGGGAACTGTGCAACTTCCTGCTGGGTGCCTGCTTCGTAATTCCCACCGGCCTCATTTACAAGGCCCGTAAGACCCGTTCCGGCGCTTTGCTGGCTGCCGGTATCGGCGCGGTAGCCATGGCCCTCCTCAGTGTGCCTGTCAACTACTTCATCTCCTACCCCTTCTACACCTCCTTCATGCCCTTGGACACCATCATCGGCATGTACCAGGAGCTGCTGCCCTCGGTGGATGGCCTGCTGGCCTGCCTGCTGATCTTCAACATGCCCTTCACCCTGCTGAAGGGAGTTTTGGACGTAGTCTTGGCCTTCCTCATTTACAAGCCTCTGTCCCCCCTGCTCCACAAGTAAAATCATACATTTGTTCGATAACTATTGGCAAATGCCTTCTGCTGTGGTATACTAATTGGTATACCACAGCTTTTTTGTTTGAAAGGAGGGAGCTCTGCCATGAGTCGAGTGATTCTGCACTGTGACCTTAACAGCTTTTTTGCCTCGGTGGAGCTTCTCTCCCATCCCGAACTGAAAGAACTGCCGGTGGCGGTCTGCGGCGATCCCGCCAGCCGCAAGGGCATCATCCTTGCCAAAAACGAGGCCGCCAAGGGCTACGGCGTCAGAACGGCGGAAACCATCTGGCAGGCCCGGCAAAAATGCCCTGATCTGGTTCTCCTTCCGCCCCATCATGACCGCTACCGGGAATACTCCCATCTGATCAACACGATATATGGTCAGTACACCGACCTGGTGGAGCCCTTTGGCATTGACGAAAGCTGGCTGGACATCACCGGCAGCATGCACCTGTTTGGAGGAGATCCCCGGGCCATCGCCGACGGCATCCGGGAGCGGATTCGCCGGGAACTGGGGCTCACCTTATCGGTGGGCGTCAGTTTTAACAAGGTCTTTGCCAAGCTGGGCAGCGACTACAAAAAGCCCGACGCCACCACTGTCATTCCCCCAGAAGGCTGGCAGTCCATTGTCTGGCCCCTGCCCCTGGGCGCCATGCTCTTTGCCGGCCCTGCCGCCCAGCGGATCCTGGGGCAATACGGCATCCGCACCATCGGCCAGCTGGCAGCGGCAGACAACGCCCTGTTGGAAAACCTTCTGGGGAAGCTGGGCCGTCAGCTCTGGAGCTGCGCCAATGGTCTGGAGGACTCCCCTGTCCGGCCTCAGCACCTCCAAGAGCCGGTAAAAAGCGTAGGCAACAGCTCTACCTTCCCGGAAAACCTCACCTCACGAGAACAGATTCGCCGGGGCGCCGCCCTGCTCTGTGACAGCGTGGCTACTCGACTGCGTCAGCAGGGACTCTACTGCCGGGCGGTACAGGTGGGACTGCGGGATCCCGCTTTCCACAATGTCTCCCGGCAAAAGCATCTGCCTCACAGCACCCACCTGATGCGGGAACTGCTGGACACCGCTATGGAGCTGATCGACCAGATCTGGCGTGCCCCCTCCCCCGTCCGCCTTATCAGCATTACCGCTCTGGATCTCACAGACCGGTGGGAAACCTATGAACAAGAGGATCTTTTCTCTCCCTCCGCCCCCATACAGGAACGGCGGCAGGAAAAGTTGGAGCAAGTTATGGACAACATCCGCCGCCGTTACGGCACTAGAGCCATTACCTATGGCGAGACCGCCGGCGACGCATTGTCCCTCCATGAAAACGAAGAATGACCTCCCGCCTGCGGCGGGAGGTCATTCTTTTTCTCGGGGCTGCCATTCACCTTTTGAGCAGGTCTCCGTCAGTCCATTTCCTTGTTGAGCGCTTCCTCCAGCTTGGAAAGGGCCCGTTTCTCAATACGGGATACATAGCATCTCGGTTACTGCAAGTGATTGACTCCGGAAAATTACGCCGTCTCAAAGGTTGCAACCCCTTGCGGTGTCTGGCTTTTTGCCGTTTCGTTCAGCCGGGCGAATCGGAATTTGATGATGGCTTCCTTGTCCTCGGTGAGTTCCACCCGCTCGATGAGACTGACCAGCAGTTCCCGGCTCTCTCCAGCGGTTTCGATGAACCTATGCACTAGTTCCCTGGCCCTGTCGTCACTGTAAACGGGGCTTTTTTTCTGCAGCTCCAGCTCCTGCCGTTTTTCCTCCAGCAGTTTGCGATCTAGCTTCGTCCGATTGAAGATCCGCTGAAAATCCTCCTCCGGCAGCAGTCCACTGAGCCGATCCGTATACATCCGGTCCAGGTTGGCGGTAAGACTGTCGATCTTGGACTGGAAGGGCTGGAGTTCCGTTTCCAAACTGCTCTGCTTTCTGGCGTTCTCCACAGCCTCGCGGGGCATTGGCAGCAGTTCGTCCGGATTGCGGTAAACCTGGCAGATCTCCCGCACCTTGGCGACCACCGCATCGGTCACCGTCTTTTCCTTGATGGAGTGGCAGGTGCAGACGCCCGCTTTTGTGAAGCGCTGGTAGGTGCGGCAGACAAAGTACAGCACATCCTCTCCCCTGGCGTTTTTTCGATTAAACACCGCTAGTGGGTAGCCGCACTCGTGGCAAAAAATCAATCCCTTCAGCAGAAAGTCGTAGGTCCGGTTCCGACAAGATAGGGAGGTTGAGAATGTGGCCGATCCAGTCGTCAGACTGAGGCTACTCGTTTCCGGGTATGTCCAACTCATCGATACATCTCCCTCCTCTGACAATACCAAATAAACGCCGCGCGGTTCCAGCAGATTCCGGACATATAAAAACCGCCGTAGGCAGGATACCACGGCGGTTTCGCTTACAGTAAAAACGCCATAGTTTTTCCCAGGGCATTTGGTAGAGAAAAAGGGTGCTGATATTTTACATCAGCACCCTTTTCTGCCAGTATGAAATTTTCTGATTTTACATCTTAGGCGGCAGGAGATAGCACGCCTCTTTTGGGGAAATTATTCGAGTTCGAAGGCACCTGTATACAGCTGATAATACTTGCCCTTCTGGGCAATCAGCTCGTCGTGGCTGCCGCGCTCGATGATGCGGCCGTGCTCAAGGACGATGATGGCATTGGAGTTCTGGACCGTGGAGAGCCGGTGGGCGATGACGAACACCGTCCGACCGTACATCAGCGCGTCCATGCCCTGCTGTACAATGGCCTCGGTACGGGTATCGATGGAGGAGGTGGCCTCATCGAGGATCATAACCGGAGGATCGGCTACAGCGGCTCGGGCGATGCTCAGCAGCTGCCGCTGCCCCTGGCTCAGGTTGGCGCCGTTGCCGCGGAGCACGGTGTTGTAGCCCTCGGGCAGACGGCGGA